>ENA-OQJX01000101-OQJX01000101.1-human-gut-metagenome-genome-assembly--contig:-NODE-101-length-56629-cov-2.769495_pt1 | contig 56629 bp, 60 predicted proteins | sample MGYA00242615_ERZ504782 | MGnify/ENA primary metagenome ERZ504782 (study PRJEB26092, sample SAMD00036354) | human gut metagenome | host: Homo sapiens | study: EMG produced TPA metagenomics assembly of... | reverse complement strand
GTTTTGAAGTAGTCATAGCTTTCACTTCCTAGTGGAGTATTCAAAGAGAAGGTATACACATTGAAGGAACCTCCAATCACGCTCACTTAAAAATAGATAGCATTACCATCAGGTGCATACCACAGGATTACGGTCCTCTCCTCCCCGGTTTGTCAGGTTCGTATGTTTTCCCGTTTGGTATTATATAACCAAATATCTCTCGTAATGGAAGAAGTATGATGCTTTCTCCATTCATCCTCAAAACCTTTACGATCCTGATAAAGAAGTTCTTCCCTGTTTTATCAAAACAGACCAGTTCGGCAGGAGTGCCCAGCACTTGCTCGGTACGTCCGCCGGCAACAGGAACTTTATATAATTCCGTCATTGCTCCTGTAGGAAACAGGGCACTGCTTGCCGGATCCTGTATAGAGGCAGAGAAAAAGACATACTTTCCATCCGGAGTAAAAGTTGACGGTATTTCTGATGCAGAATGGTAGGTCAACCGCCGGGCGGCACCTCCGTCAGCAGGCATAATGAACAAATCAAAATTTCCATTCCGGTCACTGGCAAACGCAATTTGCTTGCCATCGGGCGACCAAACCGGATTGGCTTCATAAGAGGTTTGTGTGGTGAGTTGAACAGCTGTTCCTCCTTGTGCAGGGACTTTATAAATGTCACCCTTGTAACAAAAAACAATTTCTGATCCATCCGGTGAAATACGTGCATCACGCATCCACAAAGGAGTAATTGCATAGCTGGATAATGCTGATAGTACCAGCGCTAAAGAAGTTATTAGTTTCTTCATATCAAATTATTATAAATTTATTCCGATAAATCGGTTTGAATTAGTTTTCCCGTGTAATTATAAAATGTGCTGTCACCAAAGTCTTTGTAAAAGAAGGCATATTTATCCACTCCCGTACAATGACAAACGCCAATCTGTCGGGGAAGATATTCCTGTAAATAATCTGCAATGACCTGATATTTTTGTTTTTCCGCATTATGGATATGAAAACCTCCCAGAAGTAACTTACAAGGAGATTCGGGAAAGGCAGCCTGAACCGTACGCAAAATATTGGTTATTCCCCGATGAGAACAGGCACTTAATACAGAAAATCCTTCCGGTTCCACCAATACCATCGCCAATTCATCCTGAAAAGTATCCGGTATTTTGCATCCATCTTCTTGCTGAACCCAAAAACGTTCAAAATGGGTATCTTCCTGATTTATAATATCAATAGAGGGAAAAAGGAAAACTCCGGGAAGCAGCTCGGTCTGCTCTGTAATAAAGCGGAAACGGGAACGATCGAGGTTTTGTGTATGCATCATCCCGTTCTCACGTTCATCCTTGAATTTAGGAGAAAAAACCTCACACTTACAAACAACGGTTGCCTGCGTATTCAATTCCAAAAAATAACGTAGTCCACCCGTATGATCGCTATGACCATGAGATAATATCAAATAATCGACTTTTTGCAAGTCAATATGCAACAAGCGGGCGTTACGGATAAACAAGTCGGATGCTCCCGTATCGAAAAGTAATCTATGTTCTTGAGTCTCGATATATAGAGAAAGACCATGTTCTGCCTGCAATTTACGTCCATAGACACAATTCTCCACAAGAGTCGTTATTTTATAGCCCATGATACTTAGTTAGTTATCAAACGAATTATACAAAATAAAAAGTTCTGCCACAAAATTATAATAATTCTGTGGCAGAACAAGCAATCCAGTCAATTAAGTAATCGTAAAAAAGGGAAAATCTGGAAAACATAACCGTCTTTTCCAGATTTCCCGTCAGGTTTTAAAAGTTAAGTTCAAAACTATATCTCAAATATTCGAACAAATCCATTTATCATATTCTTTATGAATATCTTTAATATGGAAAACAAACAGTTACACCATCTTTCCCATATTATATGCTTCCTGCATGTAGGGAGTATCTTTAATCTCTCCTACTTTCTATGCACCGATTCCATAGACCGTCCCTTTTTCCTGTGGTCCTTCCAAGCAATCGAGGAAGCCACGGAAGCCGTCGATAGTACGCTCCATCATTGCTTTATCGTTTTCTGCTGCCGCAATAATGAAATAAAATTCCTTATTAGTTATTTCCGTATAACGTGCGCAACAGCGGTCAATCATAATCTTCATCTGCCCGGACATAGTATAGAAATAAACCGGGGTTGCCATTACAATCACATCGGCAGCAATCATCTTCTCCACGATTTCCGCTGCATCATCTTTCTGTGGACAGGGTTTACCGTACATACTGCAAACACTGCATCCCGTACAAGGATGAACCGTTTTGTCTTTCAGAAAAATCTTCTCTACTTCATTGCCCGCCTCGATAGCACCTTTCATAAATTCATCACAAAGCAAATCCGAATTACCACCTTTACGTGGACTGGACGAAATTATCAAAACTTTTTTAGCCATAACTTTCTTTTATTACTTTTTATTTTCAGAATTCTTTTTATCAATGATTCATGTTGCAAAAATAGACAAATAAAGGTATCCTGCATGTAGATAAATTACAGAGAAAGATACCATAATTACAGATTCTATATTTTGCATTCGTTTTAACAACTTTCTTGTATATAGTTATTCTACAAATAGTTCTGAAAGTTTCTTTCACTAATATATAATTTATATCTTTGCCCGTGATACAGACAACATGATACAATGAAAAAAATACAACTGACCGACTCACATAAAGAAAAGCTGTTTCAAATCCCCTTATTCAGGATTTACCTTTAAACATCAAAGAGTCCTTATTGGAAAAGCTGGATTTTGTAATCTATGCGGCTAATAAAAAGAGATAGTCGTTACACAAGGAACACCCTGCAACAAGTTATTTGTACTTTTGGAAGGAAAACTACGTACAGATATTATTGACGGATTAGGTAATGAGGTGATGATTGAATACATTATCGCTCCACGTACCTTCGCCACTCCTCATCTTTTTAATTCGAACAATACTTTGCCGGCTACTTTCACTGCTCTTGAGGACAGTGTGATACTTATGGCAACCAAAGATTCAACCTTCAAAGTAATTAGTCAGGACCCACAAGTTCTTCATAATTTTCTTTGTATCGCAGGTAATTGTAACATCTGTACCGTATCCCGTCTGAAACCTCTTTCACGCAAAACCGTACGGGAAAGGTTCATTGTCTATCTATACGAACATAAGAAAAAAGATGCGTTAGTAGTAGATATCATGCACACCCAATCCCAGCTCGCCGAATATTTAAATGTGTCACGCCCTGCTCTATCTAAAGAAATCAATAAGATGATGAAAGAAGGACTCGTCATCATGGAAGGAAAACGAATCGAGATTTTAGATAAAACAACTTTGGAAAAGTATCTGTAACGACGTATTTAGAAAAATATCCGTAACAACAGACGTAACAATAAGAGTGTACTATCAAGAAGTGGTTAAAACAAAAATCATCCTCACTTCAGATATACTGTAGTAAGGATGATTTTATAAATTCAAAAACTTTCAAAAACTCTCTCTTTATTTAAATTCTATCTATTCCCTTGGATTTACCACTTCACAAACAATATCTTCGGATTAATATTCAACGATAGCCAACCCCAATCCTGCCAGCTTTTATGATTGCCGGTTTTCACAGCGTCCATCGTCTTCGTGCCACGCATAAAAGAATATCCGGCAGAGAGTTTCACATCTTTCATGATCGACCAGTTTATCTGATAATCGACTTCCGAACCTAAATATTTCTTCAAGTCCTGAACCTTTACGGCTGTGCTAAAGTAGTGATAATTAAGTTCCATATCCACTTTGTCAGAAGCACGGAAACGGCCTCCGATACGGGCATCCATCAATCCAGGGGCATAACCGTTCGCAAAGGTAGAAGCATAAAAATAATCCATTGCTCCATAGAATTTATGATGAGTTCCATAAAGAGGATCGAAAGCTTTGTACTTACCGCCATTTCCCTTATCACCACTTAGATAATCAAAGCTAGCCACAGCTCCCCATGTATGGTCAAACGTATAAGCAGCCTGTATGCTTCCCATCAAAGCTGAAACTTTATCAGCAGTTTTATTCTTACCCATCTGATAGTAGAAAGCACCATCCAGATTCCAGTTACTGTTCTTATAAGTGAGGTAGGTTCCCATTGTTTGTAAGTAACGGGTGTGAGAATCATCCGTAGCTTTATCGCCCGTTTCCAATCCCAAGTTCATAAACAATAAAGAAGCCCCGAACGGAACATTGTCCGCCTTATAGTGATACCAAACGGTTTGCATATTCTTATAAGGCTGTCCCGTAGAAGAATCATAGTAAGTGCCTCCGCTTGTTCTATTGTCATTATTCTGATTAAAAGCAAGAATCAAATGCACTTCATTATTTTTGTTGGCATACCCCAGCTTCAACGCATCGTGGTAACGACCCGCTACATTCCAGTCCAATCCTCCCAAAATACGTTCATCATCATAAATCAACGACTGACGTCCCAGTTGGCAAAGAATCCTTCGCCAAAGTTCATCTTTGCCCAAGCCTCATTCAGCATAAAACGCCCGTTCTTTTCAATCTGCGGTCCTGTCCCCAGACACCTACATGCTGTGCCGACATCTTCAGTTCCAGATCCGAACGTTTATAATCCATCGACAAACGCGCGCGGTTATTGATGAAGGACGTAGGAGCCACCCCTTCATCCCGTGGAGTCAAGGCACCGTTCCGATACTCTGCACGAGGTCTGATTTGCATAGACATCGTAAATTCATTCTCTTTCTCAGTGTTTTGTGTGTATGCCATGCTTGGCAATAGCATAAGCAAGAATGACCAATAAAATGTTTTCATTGATAGTGCAGTTTAAATGATTCGATATTTCAATTCAAATTATACGTATGTACACTGACTCCTTGTGCGGACGGAAGATAATTGATTCCATACCAACACATTTGTAATAAGACAAAAGAGACCAATAAAATAACCAATGCCGGACGTGCCTTCAATGGCTTTCCCAATCTGAAATGGATATATGCCAGATAAGCAAACCAAGTCGCCGCTGCCCAGGTTTCTTTCGGGTCCCAAGCCCAGTAGTGTCCCCAGGCTTCTTTCGCCAGATAGCTCCTGTAAGCATACCTAATGTCATAAATGCCAGACCTACATAAGTGAGGTTATCACACAAATCCATTTCTTTCCGTTCAATCTCTTTCTTCTTGAACCAAAGCAAATAGACAGCCATCACCGTCGCCGCTCCCAACATAGCGTAAGCAAACATATACACAATGACATGAGGAGCAAACCACGGACTTTGCAAAGCGGGCATCAACGTTTTATTGTGAATCTCCGGTTTGAAGATATTGATACAGATAAAGACGAACGAAAGGATGCAACTGAAACTAAGAATCCATTTGTACTTCCAACGTATGTATGTTATCAATCCCGCCAACGGAAGGAAGAAAGAATACCACAGCCGGGTCTCCCCCATGGTCCGCATCGGAGGGCGTTCCAATGAAATCCACATTCCGATAATGAAGCTGAAAAAAATAGCCAACCCTAAGAAAGTAAATCCGTAAGCCCATCCCGGTTTTGTTCCTTTCCAGGCAGCAAAAGCTCCTAAAGCCCAACAAACCAGTGCAGCTATTGCAAATAATATAAAGTACTCCCAATTCATGCTTTGTCCTCCTCTTTTCTCTTTTGTGCACTGACGAACAAGCAGACAGCTCCTGCCATCATCATTATAATTCCTGCGTAAACGACCGGTAGCCACGGATCGCGAACCAGTTCGAAGACACTGACATCGCTCCATCGTCCTTTTGTCTCGTCGTAGCTAAGTTGATAGATTTTCCATCCTTCTATCTCCATCGGACGGTTCACTTCAATGGTACCTTCCGTTATCGTTCCTTCTTGTGTGTAAATTTTCACTTCCGACGCAAATCGCTGCGGTTCCCGTTCCGGCATCACAAGACTGGTTAAAGAATCCAGCCGGATTGCCTTATAAGGAAAAAGAAAACTGCCACAGCTTACCCAACCTTCTTTGGTTGTTTGATTCTCCTGATTGAAAGCTTTCAGGTAAACAGCATAAGTTGCTCCCATCGAATGAAATTCTATAAACTTCACAGTATCTTCAGTAGCTACAGAAGCTGCCATCGGGATAGATTGTTCAATTGTCAATTGCCAGTCCTGCAATGTTCCCTTTATCACTCCCTCTTCCAGCAATACATGTTCAGGAGATTTTTCGGGAAGCGTACGCCCGGTTTCGTTGTCAATCAGCATCAGTTTTGGAGGATATTCGTCGATAGTAAAATCCTTGAGTTCGATAGCCAATGGAAGTTCAATCAGTTGACTTTTATCGTCAGTAGCCCGCCATTCGGCATTGCCCATGCGGGTTGTCATTTTCAACCGTTGCATATCGGCGTTTCCTAAAGTGGCCGCTATCAACGCGACGAATAATCCGATATGATTGAGAAGGAACGAAAGTCGTCTCCACTTAAAAGGAAAGCTGGCACGAAGTATCGTCAGTCCCAATGCAGTGACCATCCAAAAGTAAAGCAGAACGAAAGGCCAGGATGCAATCATCTGTGAGAATCCCAGCAAATCCGTTGAAGCATTTGGAGCATGACCGGAAGGAGCTTGCCGGATAAGTCCCATAACTACCGTCATGCCGACCACCCACAACAAAGCGGAGACGGCAGCGGAATAATGGCTTAACCAGCTGAATAAATACACACGTTTACGAAGAAGGTGCATGACTATCAAGGCAATGATATAAACCACCAGCACAATCACGTTGACCGGACAGGCAAACAAATCCCAGTTGATAGCACCCACTGTCATTTGCAGCAATATGCCTATTATCAGTAATCCTGTGCCAATCGTCAGCCCTTCTTTATAACTCCACGGTTTGCTCCACATATATATCTATGCTTATATTTGTTTTATATCTGCGCCAAACGTCCATTTTCTTTCGCTTTCTCCAACCAGCGGGAACGGTTATTTTCAGGAATTTCTCTTTCGCTGCTCTTTCAGCGTCCATATCCAAGCCGATGTATTCCTGTGCTTTTGCTTTCGTCGAGATGTCCGGCATCGGAACATCACCAGTGTATCCGTTCTTCGCCAATACTTTGGATACGGCAAGACGGGCTTGCATAGCACGGTCGAGTCCGTGAGAAAGGATCCTCTGAATTTCCTGCGGTGCATGGAAAGAGCCGCCGTGTGAAGCCACTCCGAAATCCCAACGCCATTGTGCCTGACGAATCAATGCGAGAACATCTTTCATTTGAGCTTCTGTCGCTCCATTATCCCAAGCAAATTTAGCTTCGATATGCGCTTTCGCCAATTCCTGTTCCAAGCGGTTGCGGATTTCGTTCGCTTTGCGTTGTCGTTCGTAAACGTTATTGCGCAAAGTCTCTTCGCTCTCACGATGGCAAACCTGGCAAGTACGATCAATCATAGCCAACGGACTCTGAATGTGGTGATCGCTGAATTTCACACCGCCTTCACTCTTATACGGCATGTGACAATCGGCACAAGAGACACCTCTTTGCCCATGAATACCCATTTGAGCAATCTCATAATCAGGATGCTGTGCTTTCAGAATCGGAGTACGACTCAATTTATGGATATAATCATAGAACCCGGCCTCATCATAATAAGCTCCATATCTTCTACCGTGAAACCTTTATCCCAAGGGAAAGTCAGGTATTTGCCATCACCTTTGAAGAAATATTCAACGTGACATTGCGCACAGACCAATGAACGCATTTCTTGCGGAGTAGCTTTGGTGATGTCTTTACCTTGGCGTTGGAAAGCTTCAATCAAAGCCGGACGGCTGATATGAAGATTCATTATTTCCGGGTCGTGGCAATCAGAGCAGCCAATCGGATTTACGATTTCGGCCCCCATAGCTCCCCATTTATTATTATAAAAAGAATCAACACCCAATGCTTCCATCATACGGGGAACATCCGGACTTTTACAAGTCCAGCAAGTAGACGGTTGAGGACCATCTGTCGGGTTCACAGGTGCACCGGTACGTAACGATGCCGTAATATCCTCAATAGCATGCATGTGCCCCCGTGGAGTAGAATAATCTTTAGAGAAAGCGTATCCCGCCCATAGAATCACCATTTCAGGACGTTTTTCCAAGGCATCCACAGCTATATTCCCATTAAATTCGCTTTCAAAGTCAGTCTTTGCAGTTTCCGTCCAAGTTTGATATTCACGGGGGAAATCATCCTTGAATAGTTCATTTCGCGCTTCAATCCCCTTGATGACGTTTTTACGGTTGTTGAAAATGCTGGCAACTTCCGCCCTCCGTTCCATCAACGCAGAAACGCATAATCCCAAAACAAATACAACGACCATTGAACCTCCGAACAACAGCCATCCTTGCCATGATTTTAATTTCTTTTCCATTGTATATCGGTTTTATTATTTTATTACGTATTTCATTTCCTATTTATCTTTCTGATTCACCATCTTCCGGAGCCATTCGGGAACGGGCGATTCCGGAAGAGGAACAATAGCTCCGGAGTGCCGGACAGAGAGTTTTTTCCACCATGAGGAACATCACGATGGCAATCCCAGCAAGCCTTCCCCTCTCCTACTTGTGACATCATATAATCAATCTTCCCCGTCTTCACAAATTCCGTATTGAGTTGCGTATGACAGCGAATACAATTATTCATTATCACTTCGGAACTGGCTTCATGAGCCTGAATCACCTGCGGCTCGCTTTTGGTAAGAAATGCAGCTACGTGTTTCATTCCGTCCATCCCTTTAAAGGTCCATTTTTTCACAGCATTTTCATGCGGCACATGACAATCATTGCAGGTGGCATTCCGGGCATGTGAGCTATGAAACCAAGTTGCATAGTAAGGAGTCATAATGTGACAGTTCACACAGGCAGCTGGGTCATCTCCAAGATAGGTATGCGCCCGAGCATGTACATAAACAATGCCCCTCCACCCACAATAACACCGCCAATGATGACAGCCGCTACTTTCCATTTAAAAGAAGGAAAGAATCGATTTATTATTGGAAACTTCATCATACGAAATAGAATTTTTCACAAAAGTAAAGGATTGGAAACAAAAAAGGTGTAATATCTATTACACCTTTCGAAAGAAAAAATACTCTTTATACAAAAAACAGCCTATCTATCGTCCTGTAGCCAACAGATATTCCAGTTCCTTTATATAGTTGTCTATTCATTATGATGGTGGTCTTCATCTTCCACCTCATTGCTCAATTTAATATTGCGCGCGATATAAGATTCGTTGCCTGCGGCATCTGTGCAATAAACCATCAAATGATAATCCCCTGCAGTCGCATTGGCTGGTATTACAATATCGTGATGATGAATATGTGCTGTTTTCTGTCCTGACACATCATACGATCTGTTAAAACTAAAATCTACTGTTTCCTGCACAGCCCTACTATTACCGCCGTGTGAATGATGGTCGAAATTGCTATGAATTTCGATCTTATAGGATTTCAGCATAACATCATCCGACAAATCCATTTCAAAATGAACTCCATGTTCGTTTCCGATCTCCAATGCCTGACCTTCTTCCGGTTCATGAAGTTCAATCAAAGGTTTGATCGTATCGCTGGAGTCATCATTATCACAAGAGGAAAACATGAAAGTAACTGTTGCCAAAAGGCTAACCATTGGGAGATAAAATTTATTTTTCATTTCAGTAATTTTTTAAATGGAACTTTGATTAATATCTGGAAGTTACGTCCCGGTTCGGGAATCTCAACTTTCCTGTAAAAACTAAGATGATTGTAATATCGGGTATTGAATATATTCCGGGCGGTCAGGGTAATTTCAATTTCATTATTTCCACCTATCGGAATGTTTAAAGATCCGCCCAAATGGAAGAGATTTGCTCCGGCTGTACGGTCTTCGTTACGGTCCACTCTATTTTGCCGAGCAATGCTCTGCCATTCTGCATACAACATATACCGGTTCTTTTGCCAGGTTAATGTATTGCGCATAACAGGTGGCGGCGAGAAACTCAATGGAATATGTTCATCACAATTATAGGTGTAAACGTATTCAGCGGAAATCCGATAATTGAAGTTACGCAGAAAATCAACATCTACGGTAGCTTCAGTTCCTGCGAACAGTGCTTCCGCTCCGGTATAGCGATAGATTTGTCCGGCATGAGGCAATACAGACCACTCTCCGGTAGGACGCAGAAAGATGTAATTGCTGAACCAACTGACAAATGGAGAGACGGAGAAAGAAATTCTCCGGTACTTCAGATGATAAGAAGCGTCCAGTTGCCAGCCCTGTTCCGATTTTAAATTGGCATCTCCCTGTTCATGGCGGAAAGTGCCGTGATGTACTCCGTTGGCAGCCAACTCATTCGCACCGGGCAGGCGGAAACTACGCCCGATATTCACCTTTACCAGATGCTTGTCGGAGGGAGTCCATACCAATCCCAGAGAAAGAGAATAATCACCATAGTGTTTTTTCACCTGGTGACTGTTCCACTTATAAAGGTCTATCTGTTCCTGGTATATCCCTGTTTTTGAAGATAATCGGCAAGGTAAACATCTTCATGCGAAGAAATATTTATGTATCCGTAGTCATACCGAGCTCCTCCGCTGACGGAGAGCACATTGTTAGGTCTGTACGTTGTAAGCCAGAGCATTCCGGTGGTGGAACGGTGATATTCGGGCAATAAAAACGAATAGCCGGCAATGTCATTCCGTTGATGCTGTCCATCCCACCCCAATGTATGTTCCCATGAAGAAGATCCGATAAAACGAGCTTTCACTGAAGCACTGAAGGTGTTCAGATTAAATGCGAGTTCTTTGTCGGGGTCTTTCTCTGGTGCGGGTTGCGAGCCATAGTGAGTATGGAAAGCACTCCATTCTTCACGGTGATTGTTCTGGAAACCCAAATCACCTGACAAGATCAGTTTCTCCCACGCATATTGCTGATGGATGGTCACCTTCAGGTGATTCACTTTGCTATAAGGCAATTCGATATTACGGCTATCTCCATCATCTTCCACACGGGACGCATCGGGTATGCCATGCGCTCCGGGGAAGAAACCTGTCTTTTGATAGACATTACTCACGGAGAAATTCGCTCTATATGCCCTTCGCTGATATTGGGTAAAGAGTCCGATATTGCGTTCAATGCCTGCTGTATTCTTCAGTTTACGCCCATAGATGGGGATTCTCTGTGTCAGGTAGACAATAGAATCCGTAGGAATATGATAGTCGCCGAAGTGCTGTTCCGAATAACGAATGTGAGAGTACCAGGCATTTTTTTGATTCCCAGCATCAGTGATCCTCCGACGGTTCCATTGACTGATTTACCAAGCAGTGTGACATCTCCAAACACCCGATTATCCATAGGCACGGCCGGTGGAACGACATCTATCACTCCTCCCATCGCATCACTACCATAAAGCAATGAGGAAGGGCCTTTCAAAACATTGACCGCTCCTATATTGAAGGCATCCAATTCCAAACCGTGATCGGCTCCCCATTGTTGTCCTTCCTGCTTGATTCCGTTTTCCAATACGGCAATCCGGTTGAATCCCATTCCGCGAATCATCGGTTTGGAGAATCCCGAACCGATATCCATTGCTTGCACTCCGGGAATGTTCTCCATCGCTTGCATGAAGTTTCCTGTAAAATGTTTGCGCAGAAAATCCTGATCGGCTACATCAACCGTAAGGGCAGACTTTTTGGCTTGACGTTGCTGGTACGTTTCGGTCACCACAACATCAGGCAAAAGCATACTCTTGATTGAATCGGATTTCTGTGCATGGACGGATAAGGTTATAAATACCCCTATTACGCCCGAAATAATTCCGATACGCATCAATTACAATCTTTTATATAATGTGTAAAATGAATAGGAGAACAGATTGAAGGTCAATCTATCTCCTTTGAAAATATGATTATGTAATCAAGCAACGGGAGGTCCGCGTAAATGATGCGAATAAGTTCGTTTACAAACAACCTTATCCTGATAAATAACCGGCTCGTATGGGACGAGCGTCAACGTACAATGAAATTCTACCGGTTGAGGTTCCGTAAAAAGAGAAAGGGAGTATTTACATATCGCACAATCATCAGAAGGATTATGGGAATGTTGTGCATGGGAACATGATGTCTCATCTTCACTTCCATGATAGTGAAAGGTTTTCACCACAAAGAAGGGAATGAATGTCATCAACAACACCCACGCTATATATACCTTTATGTTTCTCTTATGATACATTCTCCCTCTATTGATAATATAGAATAGCGAGGACAAATATAGGCGTATGAAAGAGAACGGACAAATTATCAAGCTTAATATGTGTTATATACCATATAATCACTATACATGACTGCAATCAATAAAACATTCCTTAACGAGTAATATAAAATAAGTTCTTTCCTTAAAGTAGAGATACACTGTTTCATCAAAAAAATTATCCGAGATATACATAATCCCTGCTACATACTCAAAACATCCATTATGCTACAAACACAACTACACTTCCCAACATTTCCATCCTTTATTGGCACAAATGTATACTACATACGTGCGTACATTATAATATGGAAACTTTCTTTTCGTATCTTCACCATATCTTTTCACCTGCTCCACATGTTCGGGAAGGGGTTCGGTAAGTGCAAGCATCTTTTCCGCTTCTTTTGCACGATAATATTTGAATTCTACGACACGGTCATCTGTATAATAATCCGTACCGGGAATACCTGTCATTTCAAAATCCGAGCGCACTGACGTTAGTTCTGTTCAATAGCAAATGTATAGCAACTACTCAAATACCGCGATACAAGCTCATAGAATGAACATCGGATGAAGTTCTCATTGATTTTATCAAATACCTGTGCAGGGAATTGTCCCAAATATTGTTCAAAATAGTTTTGTACCAGAGGTTCCAGACTTCGGTTGGAATCATAATACCGATACACTGGCACATAACGCTGCGCATTACCTTCTATCTTGTTCAACTGATTATAGTAGTCCATGTACACACTACGCATCGTCATATTAGGTAATGTTGTTACAAATTTGTCTTTCAATGTCGTCATTCCCAAATAGAACAAGCTAATGGGATAAAACTCTTTATCAAAGAACTTTTTCTTATTAAATTTACTAGCAAGATCAGCCACATTATAAGGCAACTCATCATCAATAATCAGTGCATCCAACATCGCTTTCGCGTTATCCAGTGAAAGGGTAAGCCGACAAATCCAATTAATATCGGTACGTAGATTTTCATCTACCAGTTCGTCGGGAATACTACCAGCATTGGCCGCAAACTTCTTGAAGAAATAAGTCAGGATAGTAGCATTGAACAACCGATCACCATTGGGACGGAAACGATAACCATCGTAGTTGCTCACAATTAGCTGCCAGATTTCATCGAAACGTTCCTGTCCTGTGGAGTATTTGTCAAGTACATAACGCAAGTATGTCTCTGTCTCTTCGTATGTAAACCCGAGCATATTCAGAAAATTAGGTTCAAGAGTCAATATCTCTGCTATATTATATCCACTGGTCAAATCATCCATCGTAACAGGTAATACACCTGTACAGAAACAGGTACGGATACTCCCCTCACCTATTCCGGCTTTTATCACTTTAAAGAAAGTACGCAAAAAACTGTCATTCGTCGTCACTTCCTCATAAAGCGGATCGTTGTATGCTGTAAGCAACTGATTAGTGAAGTTATCATATTCATCAATCAATAGATAAACTTTTGGAAATTCATGAGAACGGGCATAATTAAGAACTTCTTCCAACATTTTGGAAGCGTCTCCCCGAGTAGTAAACTGAAAATCACCGAACAAATCTCTGTTATGCTCTACCATCACATCTACCGGGCCACAGTTCAAATCATTAAAGTTTTGAGCCAATCCTTCAATAGTATCCGCCATTACCATTTTCGAAAAATCGTAGCGAATAATCATATAACTGTTATGCTCTTTTGTCGGATGGTTACCTATCCAGGTTCCCCCAAACAGTTCTTCAAACCGATGCGCTTTTGTACGGTCATAATAGCAAGCTAATGTAGAAACCAACAAACTTTTTCCAAAACGACGGGGACGGAGAAATACAGGAGCATTATAATCCTCTAATTTAGGAATATAATCAGTCTTATCAACATAATAAAAACCACGTTCACGCAAATCTATGAAATCCGCTACTGCATAAGGAATAGTTATTCTTGCCATAATCTTACTATTTTCTCTATATACAAACAAAGGTACAAAATTGTTAGCAAAAAGAAGGACAATTACTTATTATAATATTATTCTTCCTGTTTCCATACATAAAACACATTCCTTCCCGCCCCTCTCTTACGCAGTTTTCCCTCCTGAATAAAAGTATTCAAATCATCAACAGCTTTCAGCCGGGCTACTCCTGTCAGTCTGCTGTATTCTATGCGGGTGATTCCTCCATTCTTCTTCAAAAACTCCTGTAACATTTGAAGACGTTGTTCAATAGGTATCTCCGTTTTACTGACAGTACGTCCCGATTTGGGAACACGTTCAAGTCTCATTTCCCGTCTTACCTTCAATTTAAAATTTTTGGAAGTACGCAGGTGTACATTGTCAAAACAGATAGATTCAGAACGGATTTCTTTTTTAGTCATTACCTTCTGAGTGCATTTCAAAGAGACACTAAGATGTCCCAGCTCTCCAAGCTCCACAATATAGCCACGCGCCAAGAGACTACCAAGTTCATCTATTACAGCCCCCAACACCCCGTCAACCATATTCTGGGGAAAATGTTGATAACGTGACACACGTTCTATAAACTCTTTTTGGGAATAAGTCCCGCTCGGAACTATCCGCGCATGAAGGGGTTGCTTCTCGCCGGTATTCTGAACGTCCGGTGTCTCATACAAATCATAATACGCACTCATAAGCAGCTATATTTTATTGATTATCATTTATCATTTTCTTGCCTGATATTTAATCTCTCTTATACCAATCATTAGTTCTTGGCTAGCATATATTTATTCGTCTGACTATAGTGTAACTTGCATCTAACTATAGTTATTCTTTCGTCTGACTATAGTTAGACGAAAAAGTAACTATAGTCAGACGATTAGTTTATTGCATACAAAGATATACTTTATCGCAATACAACTTATAAATATTAGGAAGAAAAGATTCAGTTAACCGCTAGAAATTAATCACCCAACAGCAACTTAGTCACAGCAGCCGTATTCAATGCCCATTCACGGGTATATACTTCATCGGCTTCCGGTGTATCAGCCAACTTCAAACCCTGTGCTTGTGCTTTGATTGCCAACAGTTCGCCCACAGTGGTTTTGGCTTCCAGTTTATCCAGATACTTTTCAATAGTCTGTGTATCCAAAGAAAGAACCGTCTGTCCGCCGAAAGGAATTTCCAACCATACCACTTCCCGTTCCTTCACTTTCAGGACTCCGAAAACAAGTCCTTTCTGCACGCTTTGAGAAACTCGCACCTGATGCTGAACACAAGAAGGGTCATAAGCCACTCCGTTTCTCTCCGATATTTTCATCGGGTAAGCGGAGTTCATCCAACCTACCACCAGATTAGGAGAGATAGCCCCATTACTATACGCATTGCAGGTGAAAGCAACATATTGCGCACCTACACGGTCCAACTCATTCAAATCCAATTCGATATACTCGGCAGTACCTTTCTTGTCGGGGATGCTTCGGATATCTCCGCTATGTTTAGCACCAATAGCTTTCAGATTGAAGTAGGAACACACTTCTGTCGTTGAAGGCAAAGTGATATGACAACTCAAGTCCATATCCAAATGCTGTGCCGGAAGTCCCTTTCCCCATTGCATAAACAATCGAACCTTATCTCCTTCCACCGGGAAACGTGTACCCTGCAAGGCACAGGAAGTATCCTGAACCGCTTCGCTACGATCACCGATAGACAATGGAATATGAAACAACATAGGATCAATATACATACTTGCGCTTCCACTTCCGGCACCCGCATTGGCAAAGCGGGTAGCAACAACCTCTTTACACAAATCCTGTACCTCTTTCACCATTTCTTTAAGCTGGTCTTCCATATAAAGACTCACCAAATAGTGAGGCTCTATCAAAAGCGCATTACCACCTAAAGGTTTCACCATTCTCTTATGTCCTTGCTCAAAGTAACTCTCCGCATACATACCCAAAGTGACCACCAAACGAGCCGGCAACAAATGAACGACTTCTTTAAATGCCGCCAACGTCTCTTCCGGACCGAACCAAAGCATATTGCAAACAAGGAACGTGCAAACATACCCGGACGTTGCTTCAACAAAGCGAATGTCTGTGCCGCATCTGCTTTCAAACGGCTACGTTCCACTTCTCCCTGCCAAACTGTATATGCCTGACAGTAGAATACGTCCATCAACTCTTTCAAATTTTCGAATCCCGGTTTACGAGCATATTCCGCCAAACGCAATGCACGTATCATACGTACCCACATTTCCCTTTTCGAATGCATCATTTCACAAGACTTCTCCGGTGTCATCGCCAAATTGTTCAACCAAAGAGCCACCATTTTACACTCGCGACGGGTATATTTCAGTTTTAATTCTTCCGCTTTGCCTGGGCAGCCGAACGGCTTTTATCCAAAGCATTGCACAGATGTGCATTGTTTCTACCCGCTTTACGAATGAGGGTCTTTGGCTCTATGATTTGCAAGAATCCGGTTTTCTTATACCACAAATAACGCAATATATCATTCGGAGCAGAGAAATAAATCTGCGCTTCCTGTGCCCTATCCTGCTCTACCAGTGTGTCGATCACCAGCATCAGAGTTTCTTTCATCTTGATTCCGACTGCCGGCAACGGAAGTTCAGCCAACAAGATTTTCAAGCTGTCCGCTTGTGTTGCATCAAGGGCCGTACGTGATTCCAGCAAGTCACCAAAGAAAACATTCAGCTCTTTTTCCTGCCAAAGTTCCAACATTTTCAGTTTACTGGCTTGTCCGAAATATTCTGTAGATGCCGTTTCAAACGGAGTTCCGCAGAACGGACAACCGTTGTATCGTTCCAAGGGGAATGTATTATCCGGAATCACGTGTCCGCAAGATAGTTTCACACCTTTCTTACTATTGAACATATTAGCAAGCCATGTAATCCAATGATCCAAACGTGTTTCTCCGGTAGGTGTATCCCAGCCTTTCACCAATGGAGCCCAGTTGAGTGACACACCCAATACTTCTTTCATCACCTGGAGAATCTCCACCTGTTGTGCCGGATACAACTGATTGACAGCATGCAGCAACTCTTCGGATAAGCTATATCCCACTTTTCGAAGTTGAGCAACCAATGTTACAGTAGTCGAAGTCAATGCTTCGCGCTTTTCAGTTCCTTCTATCGCTGGCAAATAAATTGCATGTTGCCTGATAGATACTTTCAACAAATCTTTTTTCATACGTTGTGTTTTTTAAGTAAGGTAATCGGAAGAGTGTGAATAAATGGTGCATTCCTGCGGTTTTGAAGTAAGTCTTCCTTGACCTTAGTTTATAAAAAAGAGGTAGAACAGGCCGGAGTCGAACCGACGACCGTAACTACCCACTGAGCTACTGCCCCTTTGCGAAACTGGAAAAACGGATAATCGTACTGGTATGTTCTACCTAAAAAGTGTGTTGAAGTAACCCGTACTTGACCTGTTTTCTTGTTTCTTCGACAAAGATAGATGCAGTGATGCGCAATCTTTTTGCGTAACTCAAACTTTTTTTTTCGGAAAAGGGGACACTCTCTATATGATTTAAAATATAAAGTATCTTGTTTTATATTTTCTTGTTAATAAACGCTGGCCGATTGAATAACAATCTTTTCCAGCAACTTCTGCATCTTTCCAATCACCGATTCTTTATCAAGCCCATATTCTGTCGCCATCACATCTTGAGCATTCTTGCCGTGGTCGAATTTCGCAAATACTGGGATTCCCATATTTTTCAATGTTTATTCGATACGCGCCATTGTCTCTACTACACCGAACTGGCTTTCATAAGTGTAAAGCAAGTTATTGGCTGCCAAAGGATGAAATTGTATAGGATAGAGGAAAAAACTAACAGATTCCTTTGTGAATAATTAGATAAAACCGTATTTTTAGAGGCATAATTATATACAGCAAAACAATATGAATATAATTTACTGATAAACAAAACATTAAAAGTCAGAATAAGAAATTATAGCATATAGTGTAAATTTATCAAATATTGTAATTGGATAGACAAGGAGACAACTTATAGGTAGTCATATAATATAGATAATATGCCTGATGAAATAAAGAATATAAAAACAACAGCGAAACATTAAATGACCGCTGTTAGCATAACGTTACAAGCAAATTAATAAATATGGAATATTTGAAATTAATAGAAGAATAAAGAAGGCTTTGTTCATTGGGATGGTGCAACAGAACAAGAAATAGAATATGCAGAACAGGAATTAGGCATATCTTTCCCATTGCAATACAAAACTTTTTTATCTCAATGCGGAATGTGTAACTGGAGTGATGTTTGCATTTCGGGAATAGCGAAAGATTCAGAAATTATTTCATATCCTATAATTGAATTAACCAAGGAAATTCAAAAACAATTTCAATTATCTATGGATTGGATCGTTTTAAGTTATGAGGTAGGAGAATATCTCATTTTATATAAAATTCCAGTTGGTAATAATCTGAAAGATTCTTCTATTTGGGGAGCTGATGTATATTGGGAAGATGATACCCCCCATATGAGTAAACCTGTAAAATTATATGATTCATTTATGGATTACTTTAAGGAATTTCTTAAATATTCAGAAACTGAAAGCTAATCACGCTTGTAACAATCACCTTAACTGCTAAACGCAGTTAGCTGAAACACATTAACAGTAGTACAACAAAATCAATATGGAAGTAATAGAAAGTAAATGGTATAATAAAGAATGGTGCAAATACAGCGTCTATTGAAGACGTAGAAAAACTTCTAAATACAACCTTGCCCTATCAGTACAAAAGATTTCTGTTATGGAGCAATGGTGGCGAGGGTAAATTAGGAGATAACTACATCTATATATGGGCTATTGAAGATATTGTTGCTTACAATAATGACTATGGAATACACAAATATCTTCAAAAAGAGTATTTAGCATTTGGCATGGATGGTGATATTGGATATATTTTCCACCTGCCAAACAATAGTATATATAGGGTAGATTTAGGAGATTTAGATATAGCTTCTATTAAGTATATAGCACCCTCTTTTGACGACTTTTTAGGCAAGGCTATTTATCTTAATTTCGATAAGCCACAGAATATTGTTGACAATAGTTCAACCATATAAAGTGATTAGACATGGATATAAATAATGAATAAACTACAACTCCAAAAACAATAATAACTCCTGATTCATATCGTTTTTTGATTAATAAAGTTACGGATATGTCAAGAAAAAGGCAAATTCCACCTCTACTATACAATATGCAATAAACTCAAAACGTTGCAAATTTCCGTCCTCATTTGCCCTGTTTACATAAATAAAAACTATCTTTGCGTTTCAGAATCCCGAAAGACGAAAAGAAATGGAGCAAATAGACAACCTAAAAGAGCTTATCAATCAGGGGGATGTGGACACAGCGATTAAGCAATTGGACCAGCTTCTCCAAGACAGTTCTGTCGAAAAAGAGAAAGATACTCTTTACTATTTACGGGGAAATGCCTACCGAAAGAAAGGAGATTGGAAGCGGGCACTGGACAACTACCAGTATGCCATCGAGCTCAATCCGGACAGTCCTGCCGTTCAGGCCAGGAAGATGGTAATAGATATCCTCAACTTCTACCACAAGGATATGTTCAATCAATAAAAGAGATGTATAATCAATAACCGTACTCAAAGATAACGTAATAAAATAAAGATTATGGCAAAAATCAAAGGAGCAATCGTAGTCGACACGGAGCGTTGCAAAGGATGCAACCTGTGTGTAGTGGCGTGTCCGCTCGATGTAATCGCCCTCAATAAAGAGGTAAACATGAAAGGCTATAACTATGCCTGGCAAGTGAAGGAAGATACCTGTAACGGATGCAGCTCGTGTGCAACGGTTTGTCCGGACGGATGTATTTCAGTGTATAAAGTAAAAGTAGAATAAAAGAAAAGAATATGGCAGAAGAAGTTGTATTAATGAAAGGAAACGAAGCCATCGCCCACGCAGCTATCCGTTGCGGTGCCGACGGTTACTTCGGTTATCCTATTACTCCCCAATCGGAAGTGTTGGAAACGCTTGCCGAACTGAAACCGTGGGAAACAACCGGCATGGTAGTACTCCAGGCGGAAAGTGAAGTGGCAGCTATCAATATGGTATATGGAGGTGCAGGTAGCGGAAAGAAGGTAATGACCTCCTCTTCAAGTCCGGGTGTGAGCTTGAAACAAGAAGGAATCTCTTATTTGGCCGGTGCCGAACTTCCTTGTCTGATTGTGAATGTAATGCGTGGCGGTCCCGGATTGGGAACTATCCAACCTAGCCAGGCTGACTACTTCCAGACAGTAAAAGGTGGTGGTCATGGAGACTACAAACTGATTGCCCTCGCTCCGGCATCCGTACAAGAAATGGCGGATTTCGTAGCATTAGGATTCGAACTGGCCTTCAAATACCGTAATCCGGCTATTATCCTTGCCGACGGTGTGATCGGTCAGATGATGGAAAAGGTTGTTCTTCCTGCACAAAAGCCACGCCGCACGGAAGCAGAAGTAATTGAACAATGTCCATGGGCTGCTACCGGAAAAGCAAAAGACCGCAAACCGAATATTATCACTTCCCTTGAATTGAAACCGGAAGCAATGGAAATCAACAACCTCCGTTTTCAAGCTAAATATCGTGAAATTGAAGAAAATGAAGTACGCTTCGAAGAGATCAACTGCGAAGATGCAGAGTATTTGATTATCGCTTTCGGTTCAATGGCACGTATTGGCCAGAAAGCAATGGAACTAGCCCGTGAAAAAGGAATTAAAGTAGGTATCCTTCGCCCGATTACACTGTGGCCGTTCCCAACCAAAGCGATTGCTGCATACGCTGATAAAGTAAAAGGTATGCTCGTTACGGAACTAAATGCCGGACAGATGATTGAAGATGTCCGTCTCGCTGTTAACGGTAAAGTAAAGGTAGAACATTTCGGACGTCTAGGTGGCATCGTTCCCGATCCGGATGAAATTGTAACTGCCTTGAAAGAAAAAATAATCAAATAACGAAACAATGAATCCCGATAAAATAAGAAACGTACTGAACATCCTATTTATGATATTGGCTGTTGCAGCATCATCACCTACTTTGTAGCAAAAGATGATTTCAAAATGTTTATCTACGTATGCGGCGCGGCAATCTTTGTCAAGCTGATGGAGTTTTTTATACGGTTCACCAACAGATAAGGAGATGAAGTTATGACTAAAGAAGAAATAATCAAACCCGAGAATCTGGTTTACAAAAAACCGACTCTGATGAACGATAACGCCATGCACTACTGCCCGGGTTGCAGTCACGGTGTGGTACACAAACTCATTGCCGAAGTCATTGAGGAAATGGGTATGGAAGATAAAACTGTGGGAATTTCTCCGGTGGGATGTGCAGTGTTTGCCTATAACTATCTCGATATTGACTGGCAAGAAGCAGCACACGGACGTGCTCCTGCTGTGGCGACTGCTGTGAAACGCCTGTGGCCGGACCGCCTTGTTTTCACTTATCAGGGCGACGGTGACTTGGTTGTATCGGTACAGCCGAAACAATCCACGCTTTGAACCGTGGTGAGAATATCACGATTATCTTTATCAATAATGCGATCTACGGTATGACAGGCGGCCAGATGGCACCGACTACACTAGTAGGCATGAAGAGCTCGACTTGTCCTTACGGACGTGACGTTGAACTTCACGGCTATCCATTGAAGATTACTGAAATCGCAGCCCAACTGGAAGGAACTGCTTACGTAACCCGTCAGTCCGTACAATCCGTACCGGCTATCCGTAAGGCTAAGAAGGCAATCCGCAAGGCTTTTGAGAACTCCATGAACGGTAAAGGTTCCAACCTGGTAGAAATCGTTTCCACTTGTAGTTCAGGCTGGAAGATGACTCCGGAGAAAGCGAACAAATGGATGGAAGAACACATGTTCCCATTCTATCCGCTGGGTGATTTAAAAGATAAAGAATAACGCTAAAAGTCAACAGAACAATGAAAGAAGAAATAATTATAGCAGGATTCGGTGGACAAGGCGTATTGTCTATGGGTAAGATTCTGGCATATTCCGGTTTGATGGAAGGCAAAGAAGTGACCTGGATGCCCGCTTATGGTCCCGAACAACGAGGTGGAACAGCCAACGTTACAGTTATTGTAAGCGATGACAAAATATCCTCACCGATTCTTAGTAAATACGACGCTGCCATCATTCTGAATCAGCCTTCACTCGAAAAGTTTGAAAGCAAAGTGAAACCCGGTGGTATCCTGATTTATGACGGTTACGGAATTATCAACCTCCTACCGTAAGGATATTAAGGTATATCGTATCGACGCAATGGATGCAGCCAACGAGATGAATAATGCCAAAGCATTCAACATGATCGTACTTGGCGGATTATTGAAGCTTCGCCCCATCGTAACGTTGGAGAATGTTATCAAAGGACTTAAGAAAACCCTGCCGGAACGTCACCATCACTTGATTCCTATGAACGAGGAAGCTATCAAAAAAGGTATGGAGTTAATCCGTGAGGTTTAATTAACAGATAATGTACAATGGATAATTGATAATTATTAGCTACGTATAGTACGTATGCAACATAATTTTCAATTATCCATTATCATTAAATCAATTAAAGTAAGTATCTTTGCCTCCAATTATGAGACGAATCTTACTATTATATATAATCTTTTCCGTTATAGGTTTGACAACTGTCCATGCACAGTTCGATAATGGTCGCCAGAGAGTGGACGAGAACGGATACGACCAATACGGTAACCAGGTGGACCCTGCCATGATTCCGGACAGACTGGATAGTGCAAATGTAGAAGTACAGGGGTTACCTCCGAAATTATATATGTGGCGTATTAATAATCAGTTGGGCGACCGGACTATCATCCCGGCGGATACTGCTTATCACCACTTCCAGAATTCAAATCTTACCGAAGGACTTACCGGACATTATAATTATCTGGCCAATATGGGTTCTCCCCGTATGTCACGCATCTTCTTTGAACGTCGTGATCCGGAACCGACTATCTTTATGGAGCCTTTCTCCAGTTTCTTTATTCGTCCTACGGAGTTCAATTTCACCAATAGTAACGTACCTTATACCAATCTGACGTATCATAAAGCCGGTAATAAAATAAACGGAGAAGAACGCTTTAAGTCTTATTTCTCTGTCAATGTAAACAAGAAGCTGGCTTTCGGTTTTAACATAGATTACTTGTACGGACGAGGATATTATAATAACCAAAATACGGCTTATTTCAATGCGGCAATTTTCGGTAGTTATATCGGCGACCGGTATCAGATGCAAGCCATCTACAGCAACAATTATCTCAAAACAAATGAAAACGGAGGTATTGAGGACGACCGATACATCACTGCTCCTGAAGAGATGGCACAAGGCCAAAGAGAATATGAATCAACCAATATCCCGACTGTATTAAGTGCAACGACCAACCGTAATCATGACTTTTATGTATTCCTGACCCAACGTTACAATCTGGGATTCAGCCGCGACATACCGCAGGCCGAAAATGATACGACTCCAGCCAAACAAGAATTTGTGCCGGTCACTAGTTTTATACATACCATTCAGGTAGAGCGTGCACGTCATAGCTTCAACTCTGATGATGACATGCGTGAAAAGAACTATTATCAAAACACCTATTTGGAACCGGATAATCCGATTGCCAGAGACAGTACTACCTATATGGGTATCAAGAATACCATAGGTATTGCTCTACTCGAAGGATTCAATAAATATGCCAAAGCCGGACTCACGGCATTTGCTTCCTATAAAATCAGCAAGTATACTCTTATGAATATGGAGGGGAATTCGTTGCCCGACAAATACAATGAAAATGAAATATTTGTTGGAGGCGAATTATCCAAACGTGAAGGAAATGTACTTCATTACCATGCCATTGGTGAAGTGGGACTCGCCGGAAAAGCAATCGGACAATTCAATGTGAAAGGAGATATCGACCTTAACTTTCCGTTATGGAAAGACACTGTGAGCCTTATAGCCCGTGGTGAAGTCAGCAATAAGCTTGCGCCTTTCTATATGCGTCATTATCATTCCAAACACTTCATGTGGGACAATGATATGGACAAGGAATTTCGTACCCGTATTGAAGGAGAATTAAGCATTGCACGTTGGAGAACACGCTTGAAAGCAGGAGTTGAAAACATAAAGAACTACACTTATTTCAACCAACAAGCAATGCCGGAACAGAAAAGCGGAAGTATACAGGTGTTGTCAGCAAGTCTTAATCAGGACTTCAAATTGGGAATCTTCCATTTAGATAATGAAGTAACCTGGCAAAAGTCCAGCGACCAGACCGTATTGCCTTTGCCTGATCTTTCGCTGTATCACAATTTCTATATGCAGTTCAAGCTGGCAAAGAAAGTGCTTAGTGTACAATTGGGTGCCGACGTGCGTTATTTCAGTAAATACAATGCACCCGCTTATATGCCGGCTATCCAAAACTTCTATTTGCAACCGGAAAATGACCAGGTAGAGATAGGAGGTTATCCGATCGTGAATGTATACGCAAACTTACATCTAAAGCGTACACGTTTCTATGTAATGATGTATCACGTGAATCAAGGTATGAGTAGCCCGAATTACTTCTTGGCTCCTCACTATCCTATCAACCCGCGTGTACTGAAATTCGGTCTTTCATGGAATTTCTATGATTAATAAAATCTATACGGCTTATGGTAACACGCCCCAAATTGAGACTGGCCCGATATTTAGTGCCCGTAATCATTGTATTGGCAATCATCTTTTCTATCCGCCAATGCGGTAATCAGGAAAAGCCGTCAGGACACCCACGTGATTATGCAGCCATTGCCAAAGAAGGTATATTGCGTGTAGCGACTGAATATAACTCGATCAGTTTCTACGTGGACGGCGATACCGTTTCCGGTTTTCATTACGAACTGATACAGGCTTTTGCCCATGACAAGGGATTAAAGACCGAAATAACACCCCTGATGAGTTTCGAAGAACGGCTGGAAGGATTAAGCGAGGGACGTTACGACGTAATTGCCTGCGGTATATTAGCCACCAGCGAACTGAAAGACTCTCTGCTCCTCACCTCTCCCATCACGCTCAACAAGCAAGTGCTCGTGCAACGGAAAGAAAACGGAGAAAACGACTCACTCTATATCCGTAGCCAGCTGGACTTGGCCGGGCGGACACTTCACGTAGTAAAAGGGTCTCCTTCCATTCTGCGTATTCAGAATCTAGGTAATGAAATCGGCGATACCATTTATATCAAAGAAATAGAGAAATACGGTTCCGAACAATTAATCTCAATGGTAGCTCATGGGGATATCGACTATGCCGTTTGTGACGAAAGCATCGCACGCGCGGCCGCCGATTCCATCCCGCAGATAGATATAAATACAGCCATCAGCTTTACACAATTTTACTCATGGGCAGTCAGCAAACAATCACCCGCTTTACTCGATAGTTTGAATGTATGGCTGGATAAATTCCAAAAGGAGAAAGAATACCAGAAGATTTATAAAAAGTACTATGATAAAGAATAACCTTATCATTTTACAGATCAGAAGAAAACAATCAAAAACAGAATGTAAGATAGATATATTCATGTCCTATTTCCAGAAATAAACTCCCAAAGACTTGACTTTCGCTTTCGAATGTTGTATCTTTACAAAGTTAATAATAAAGTAGTTTCAATTAAACTACATGCAAAGGAGGGAATCGCGATTCTCTCCTTTCTTTTTATCCAGCCGGGAAAAACCTCTCCCCGCCCCGGCTTTTCCTTGCGCTTTGCCCGGTGGTTATGGTTCTTCAGCCGGAGGATCAGCAGTGTTCACCTTGCTTCTTACCGAAATGAAGTATATATCCGCCTCAAACAGACGTTCTGTTTGCCTGAAACAGAGCCTCTGTTCCGATAAAACAGAGCTTCTGTTGAAACAAAACGCAATGTCTGTTTTCCAACTGTCCCTGCTAAGTTAATAATCAATAAAGTTGCTCTTGACAAAAAATAGCTTTATCTTTGGGGTTTGTTAGAACAGACACAATAGGTATATTATATTATGAGTGAAAAGATGATCAAATGGGGCTTCATTGGTTGCGGAGAAGTAACCAAGACGAAAAGCGGTCCCGCTTTCCAGAAAGTAGAACATTCGGAAGTCGTAGCCGTGATGAGTCGTGACGGCGCGAAAGCGAAAGCGTATGCCAAAGAGAGAGGAATCAAGAAATGGTATGACGATGCACAGGAGCTGATAGATGATCCGGAAGTAAACGCTGTCTATATCGCCACTCCTCCTTCTTCACACGCTACGTATGCCATTATGTCCATGAAAGCGGGTAAACCGGCCTATATTGAGAAGCCAATGGCGGTGACGTATGAAGAATGTACCCGAATCAACCGCATATCCAATGAAACGGGGGTTCCCTGTTTCGTAGCATACTACCGACGTTATCTTCCCTATTTCCAGAAAGTAAAGGAATTAGTAGAGAACGGGACGATCGGCAACGTTATCAATGTACAGATTCGTTTTGCCCAGCCGCCACGCGATCTGGATTACAATCGTGATAATCTTCCCTGGCGTGTGCAGGCTGATATTGCCGGAGGCGGCTACTTCTACGACCTTGCTCCGCATCAGATTGATTTGTTGCAGGATATGTTCGGTTGCATCCTCGAAGCAAGCGGTTACAAGAGTAATCGCGGCGGACTTTATCCTGCTGAAGATACATTAAGCGCCTGTTTCCAATTTGACAACGGACTGGTGGGTAGTGGTTCCTGGTGCTTCGTAGCCCATGATTCTGCCCGCGAAGACCGCATAGAGATTATCGGTGACAAAGGAATGATTTGCTTCTCTGTCTTTACTTACGAACCTATCGGACTGCATACCGAGAAAGGACGGGAAGAAATCTGTATCGGCAACCCGGAACACGTGCAACAGCCTCTTATCCAAGCAGTAGTAGACCACTTATTGGGTAAGTCGGTTTGCTCTTGCGACGGCGAAAGCGCAACGTTGACTAACTGGGTAATGGACAAGATCTTAGGTAAGCTATAACCCTAAAAAAAGCAAAAAAAAGTTCCTTCTTTTTCCGGATTCTGCCAGTATTGTTAAAAAATTAATAGGGACATTCCATTGTATATTGTTAGTTTTTTCTATCTTTGTAGGAAGAAGCAAAGAAAAAATGAAACATAACAATATATTTTTGTGCCATGACTAAAGAAGCTTTAATGAGAAAAGCGATCGAGCTTTCAAAAGAAAATGTTGAAAATGGTGGAGGTCCTTTCGGTGCTGTGATTGCCACGAAAGACGGAGAAATAGTTGCAACAGGAGTTAATCGTGTCACTGCATCTTGTGATCCTACGGCTCACGCCGAGGTAAGCGCCATACGTGCCGCAGCTGCCAAACTCGGAACATTTGATCTTAGCGGATACGAAATCTATACTTCCTGCGAACCTTGCCCCATGTGCCTGGGTGCTATTTATTGGGCACGCCTGGATAAGATGTACTATGGAAACAACAAGACCGATGCCAAAAACATCGGCTTCGACGACTCTTTTATCTATGACGAACTGCAACTGAAACCTGAAGACAGAAAGCTGCCTTCCGAAATCCTACTACATAATGAAGCCCTTACTGCCTTCAAAGCCTGGGTGGCCAAAGAAGACAGAGTAGAATATTAGAAAACCTCTCACTATTATTAACCTATTAATTACCCTCAAATGAAAAGAAAAAGCCTTTTATTTGTTATGGCATCAGTATGCCTGTTCAGTTGTCAACAGCAAGAAGAACTGCAAGACCCCAGTAATGGAGTGATCGACTTTTCTACTTCTATTGACCAAAGTATCAACAATGCTCTTACCCGTAACAGCAGTAGTCTGACACTTCCGTTAAAAAGCAATTTCGCTGCCGGGGATGTTATCTCCATGTCCGTTGCCGAGCAGGATTATCATCCGTTTGCCATAGGCATGGATAGCCAAACCTGGAACGAAGCAGGCACCGATTCGGAAACGGTTACTTTCTATGCTCATTATCCTGAATTGACCGACGAAGCTGCTACTACCAGATCATTGAGCAGCCGCTATCGTGAAATCAAGGGTGGCTTAGAATATTTGTTCGGTACAGCCCAAGCCAACAAAGGTTCTAAGAATGTTGCTCTTGCATTCAAGAGAATGACAACGCCCGTCGTTCTGCTCGACGAGAACAACCAGCCGTACGAAGGTAGAGCAATCGTTAAACTGTTCTTGAAGAACAAAGGTGTGCAAGACCTGTTCAGCGGTAAAATCGAAGCTGACCCCAATGCAAAACCGGAATACATTGATATCCGGAAAGTATCTGAAGGTATCTTGACTAACTTGATTCCACAGCTCATCAAAGCCGGCGAGAAAATAGGAACGGTTATCCTGGAGGACGGTAAAGAAGAACCTATCATCGCAGAGGAGGACATTACCATAGAAGCCGGAACTCCTGTTGCGGTAAAAATGTACGCAAGACGCGGAATCATTGACGAACGAACTCCACTATTCAGATAAGACTAAAGAATAAAAAGTGATACTAATAAAATCCCCGGAACCGCTGTAGACACTCAGCATTCCAAGGGATTTTTTACACACAAAAGTTATTTATTGAAATTGAAAACTGTCTTTTTTAGGTTAGAAACGCATACCTACGGTAAATAACACTTGACTGCGTGTATTCGTAACTTTCGTTGCTTCCGGTGAACCAATGACTGTATTACCATCTTCATCTGTAAATCCATTCACAAACGGATAGAAATTTTCTTTATATGTAGAGTATTTATAAGCCAAATCAGCATAAAACATTGATCCGCGATAACCAATACCCAATGTATAATTACTCATTGATTTAGAATTGGCAAAGTCTGTATCTGTCTGAATAGAGTTAATAGCCAAATCTTTGAAAGCATCTTGATGGAAAGCCGCAGTACTATAATTATATCCTGCCCTAAAAGCAAACTGTGGAATCACCTTATACTCTAGACCAAGACGGACTGTACTAACCCCTTTCAACATAGACGTCGTACTATTCTCAAATTCATAAGCAGAAGAATTACCTTCAGTATCTTTAAACTTCATGGAAGAATAATCTTGATACTCATACTCTGCTCCTAAAGCCAAGCTCTTGCCTACCGTATATCCCAAACTTACATTATAAGTCCAAGGAGTCTGAAAATCGAAAGGAAGGATCATATCCCCTTTTCCCGGAAGATTATCCCATGATTTCACGTCATATCCCTTTATTTCTCCAGTTACAACATCCATCACATCCGATATAACTTGTGCACTCGTTTTATAATCCAAACTATAGAATATTGGCGTATGTATAGCTAATCCAACCCGAAAAGGCGAATATTCAAAAGGACGAATAATAGCTCCAAACTTCACATCAAAGCCAGACCCCTTTATTCTATTCCAACTCTGCAAATTGTATTTTTCATCGTTTCCATAATCCTCACCATAAAAAGTATATTTATTATAATCCACGGAGTAGGCACCTAGCGTCAATCCCAAATATACCCGATCATTGAAATTAAATGATACATTAAAATCATATTGATCAATTCCTCCGCGTTCTTCTGAATGAAAATTTGCATATCCATTATCCAACATTCCTTCAAAATGTCCAGGAGAGATATAAAGAGGATTACCATTTATATCCTTATACTGTACCTCCTTCCCTTGTTCATCCTTATAGGTATAAGGAATATTGTTTACCCCTCCTGTTTTGTCATGTATTGTAATATCTCTAATCAGCCCAGCATCAGCTCCAAGAATAGAAAGCCACCCAATACCATTATCCGTATAAGGCGAATCTCCCCATTTTTCAATGCCAGCTGCTTGAGATGCCATTAGATAGGTTTGGGAGTAAAGCCCCAAATTACCTTCCATGCGCATGTTGTTATTAAATGATTTCGCTTTATGATAGTTAAAACCGAAATTCACAAAACGCAGCGGAGTTTCATTACCAATCTTCGAAGAAAATACAAATCCGATGTTATTAAAATCTCCTTTAGTTAAATCGGAATTAAACTTTTTCCCCAAATACTGGCTTTCATTCCCATAAAGAGAAAGCCCAAATGAAGTCATTACATCATTACTGCGATAAAGGCCAATACCTGCCGGATTAGTCCCCATCGTAGATATGTCTCCTCCAAGAGCTCCCATAGCTCCACCCATACCCACAAATCGAGCTGTGCCATTCAAATCTTTTCCTGTTAGTTTGGCACCGTCATATATCGTTTGTGCCATTCCCCAAGGCGCTATCATTAGCATCCCCAGAGCAGTTAAAACACTTATCTTTTTCATTCCTGTCAAAACCATTTAATTAATACTTATCTTCTGGCACTGCTACTACGAGAGGAACCTCCACCTGATGATGATCTAGAAGAAGAACCACCGCTCGAATAACTACCCCGAGAGCTACTGCCACCTGACGAAGCTGGAGAATAACTACGTGAAGAAGAACGAGAAGTACCATAGGAAGAAGAACGGGTATTACTATTACTTGCTGGAGAATAACTACGCGGTGCTTCTGAACTTCCACGACTATAAGTTGATCTTGCACTACTGCTTCTAGTAGTGGTTCCAGACGAACGCGAATAACCAGAAGAACCAGTCGAACGGGAAGATGAAGAACTTCCGCTACTTCTAGTACTACTTGGACGAGAATAAGTAGCACTGCTACGACTACTTGAGCCACTGCGTTCACCTGAAGTCCGTGTACCCACTACACGTCTGGAAGTAGTTCCCCTACTATAAGTAGAACCAGAAGAACGAACAGAACTACCTTCTGAACGAACTGCAGAGCCTCCCCGAACAGAAGAGCCACTGGAACGAACGGCACTCGAACCATAACGACGAATAGTAGAAGGATTCCTGTAACTGCTTTGTCCGGAAGAACGACGATTGGTATAGGTAGGACCTGTCCAACGACCGCTTCCACCTCCGCCCCAGCCCCAGCTAGGACCACCATGCCAGTGGTGATGATGTCCCCAATATCCGCCGCCATACCAGCCACCCCAGTAGCCTCCGCCCCAATAACCGGGGTAATATCCCCAAGAGTAATAAGGACGATTCCATCCCCAGCCATAGTTCCATCCCCAGCCGTAAGAGCCATAACGCCAATCCCACCAAAGCGGGTTACTGAACGTCGGGAATGCATAAGCATACATACCATCGGTATATACGTTCCAATCCCATGAGTTCGGACCGTAAACTACATCCCAGTACAACGGACTGCTGATACTGATAGCGAAACGCGGATTGCGGAAACGGATGATACGTTCAGCGTATTCATAGTCGTCTGTTGTACCATTGAATTCGCCCGTCACCCATTCTCCGTCCAAATCCGGATTAGATTTTTCTTTTATATATAAGGTATCATTATCCATTACGAATTCATTTTCACGTGCATCGTAACGGCGGTTATATTCATCCACATCCCGTGTTCTTCCCTTACGGTCCTGAACAACCACTGTAGTACCCGGTGAAGTATAGATGTTAGTCGTCACCTGTTTCTTCGGTTCCTTCTTAACCGGAGTTTCTTTCTTCTCCTGTTTGTCTTTGGAAGGTACGAAGTAAAGGTCGTCATCAACGCTTTGTGCAAAGATACCTATCGGAAGGCACAAGGCAAATAGCAAGAAATAAACAATCTTTTTCATATCATCTCGGTTTATGTAATTACTTAAACTTATTCACGTTACAAAGATAAGGAAGAGATTTTTCGTCCGGGGGAGATTTTCCCCAAAGGATAATAGGGAAATCCCTATTTCTGACTATCTTTGTAGAGGATACAACGCTCATCGGCATAAAGTTCAGGCAAACTTGACTTTCTATACCCGGATTGCTGTATCTTTGCACATTATTCACCAGCATTAAAAACAACTATGAAGTATTTTGAGTTCACATTCCGCACCCAGCCTTGTACCGAAACCGTCAATGACGTACTGGCTGCCATACTGGGTGAAGTCGGATTTGAAAGTTTTGTTGAGTGTGAAGGCGGACTAACCGCATATATCCAACAGACATTGTGTGATGAAAACGCCATCAAGATTGCCATCGCCGAGTTCCCCCTACCCGATACGGATATTACTTATACATACACCGAAGCGGAAGACAAGGACTGGAACGAGGAATGGGAAAAGAATTTCTTCCAACCCATCATTATCGGAAACCGATGTGTGATCCACAGCACTTTCCACCAAGATGTCCCCAAAGCGGAATATGACATCGTCATCAATCCTCAAATGGCCTTCGGAACAGGACACCACGAGACTACCAGCCTCATCATTGAAGAATTATTGGACAGCGAACTGAAAGATAAATCCCTGCTCGATATGGGCTGCGGAACTTCGATTCTCGCCATCCTCGCACGTATGCGGGGCGCACGTCCCTGTACGGCCATCGACATTGATGAATGGTGCGTACGAAACTCCATCGAAAACATCGAATTGAATCACGTAGACGATATTGCCGTATCAGAAGGAGATGCCTCGTCGCTTGTAGGAAAAGGACCTTTCGACGTTATCATCGCCAACATCAACCGGAATATATTACTAAATGATATGAAGCAATATGTTGCCTGTATGCATACGAATTCCGAACTCTACATGAGTGGATTTTATATAGACGACATTGCCGCCATCCGCGAAGAAGCGGAGAAGAACGGACTGACTTTCGTTCATTATAAAGAGAAGAATCGTTGGGCAGAAGTGAAATTTATTTATAAAGGATAAGAGCCAACAAATATCTTTAAAAAAGAAAGCTCCCTTATCATTAAAAGATATAAGAAAGCAAGCAAAAATCGCAGTCGATATACGCTATAAACAAGCGTAAGACTCCAGATTAATGCAGAAAAAAAATAGTGACGGTATACGCTTGGGATAGTGACGCTATCCCAAGCATATACCGTCACTATTTGCATCGGATAGCGTCACTATCTTATAAAGAGAAATAAAGTCGTTACGCGAACTCTTTTTTGACCTGTTGGCACCATGCTTTGATTTTCTTTTCCGCCTGTTCAGACTGATTATCCAAATCGACAACCAACCCGCACCACTGCTCGCCACGTAAAGCCTTTGAATGTTCGAAAGTGTAACCTTCGGAAGAAGTAAAACCGACCAAGGTAGCCTCATCCCCTTCAAAGACTTCTGCCAGCAACCCGATTCCATCTGCAAAATTTTCCGGATAGCGTATCTGATCTCCCAAACCGAAGATAGCAACCTTCTTACCTTTCAATTTCATTGTCCGGAGTTCCGGCAACAGTTCGTCCCAATAAGTAGGAAGTTCCCCGTCAAACCAAGTGGAAGCACCCACAATGAAGCAGTCATAAGCAGCAAAATCATTCTGCCAGGCCTGCTCGATAGGCACTACTTCTATCTTGTCTTCACCAAACTCTTTCTGTATTTTCTCTGCCACCCAACTCGTTCTTTCGGCTTTGGTAGCATAAAACAAACCTATCTTTTTCATCATTCTTATCTTTTAATATTCCAATAATTTCCGTGCAGCTTCGTATATCTTAGCTTCGTCCGGCAAAATTTCTTTTTCCAGTATCGGATTGAAACCGACGGGAGTAAACGTAGAACCGACACGCTGCACCGGTCCGTCGAGATAACGGAACATTTCCTCACCAATCATGCTGCAAGCTCCGCACCGAAACCGGAGAATACTTTATCTTCATGTACAACCAATGCTTTGCTGGTCTTCTTGACCGATTCAAATATTGCCTCTTTATCCAGCGGAATCAGAGAACGAATATCGATCACTTCTACTTTCCAACCACCCTCTTTCTCCAATCGTTCGGCGGCATGCAGACAGAAATGGGTCGTATTTCCGTATGTGATAATACTCAAATCCGTACCTCCACGGCGGATACGTGCTTTTCCGAAAGGTACTTCAAAGTCTTCCGGCACCACGGTGGCGGCTTCTACCGAATTATACAATGCTTTCGGTTCAAGAAACAAAGTAAATCCCTTAGAGCGCATACTAGTACGTAACAATCCGGCTGCATCATCGGCAAAAGAAGGCAGACAATTCGTGCTCCCGGCAATGTAGTCAAAGCTCCTTCTATATTTTGAGAGTGATACAGCCCTCCACCGATATAACCTCCGGAAGCCAACCGCAGCGTTATATTCGGGGCAAACTTACCATTGCTGCGCCAATACTCATGCGTACATTCTACATATTGTTCTACGGCAGGCCAGAAGTAATCAGCAAACTCCGCTCCCTCTATCACGACATGGATTTTAGGATCAAAGCGGCTCATTCCGTTGGCAGTGCTACAATATAATCTTCGGCAATCGGCGCACTGAACACACGGGCTTCGCCGAATTCCTGCTGCATCCCTTTGGTGACATTAAACACACCGCCTTTCTCTCTGTTTGCTACGTCCTGTCCCCAGATAAACGTATCGGGATTGTAGCGGAATTCGGCTTTCAATGTCTCGTTAATGGCATTTACCAGGAAGGTCTTTTCGCCTCTGCTTCATGAGTACCTTCTTTGTACTTTTGCGGTTGATAAGGTTCGGGCATCACAAAATCGTAGATGCTCTTAGGATCAGGATCGGGAGCAGCCAACGCTTTTCGGTTGGCAGCCGACAGTTCTTTCTTTGCGTCAGCTTCGATCTGTTGCAACTCTTCCTCCGTCAGGCGTTTGTAACGCAACAACATCCGGCGGAATTTCATTAGCGGATCGGCATCTTTTACGTATTCCAGTTCGTTCTCATCCCGGTACAGGTATGTTTATCCGAGTTGGAATGGGAACCGATACGAACACAATTGGCCTGCACAATCACCGGGTTACGGGTTTCCCTTGCATATTCGTGAGCTTCGGTCATGGCATTCATCGAATCGAATACATCTTTTCCATTGCAATAGATGATTTTCAGGTTCTTGAAACCGGAGAAGTTCTCGGCTACTTTGCGGTTGGCTGTCTGTTCCGATTTAGGGACAGAGATACCATATCCGTTGTCCTGTATCACAAAAATCACAGGAAGACGTTCAAGGCTGGCGCCATTGATAGCTCATATACAAATCCTTCGGAAGTGGCAGATTCTCCGTGAGAAGTGATGGCGACTCCTTTATGTCCATAATATACCATTGCCCGCGCCACACCTGCCGCATGAAGGTCATGCGTTCCCGTAGCGGAAGAAATGTTTTCGATGTGCCATTCCGGTTTGGCGAAATGGTTCGACATGTGACGTCCGCCGCTACCCGGGTCTGTCGCTTTCGAGATACCATTCAGGATGATTTCTTCCGGAGTCATTCCGGCAGAAAGTACAGTCAGCATATCGCGGTAGTAAGGAAACAGGAAGTCTTCGCCCAAAGTGAATACCTGACCGATGGCAAGCTGAATACCATCATGCCCCGCGTAAGGAGCATGATAAGACCAACCCAAAGATTGCAGCAGGTATGACGGTGCTTTTTCATCCAAAGCACGCCCCAATGTCATCAGATGATACCACTTTTTCAGGGTTTCTACATCTGTCGTTTTTATATCATATTTCTTTTTCATAGTGAATGAAGTTCTTAATGAGTGAAACAATCAGTTATCAGCTTGCCAGTTTTCGAGGTAGTCGGCTATAAAGTGGAGGAAGTTACCTCCCAACATTCCATCTACTACCCGATGGTCGTAAGACAAAGACAGATACATTTTATGACGGATGGCAATCGTATCGCCTTCCGGTGTTTCTATCACAGCAGGTTTCTTCTCGATATACCCTACTCCCAAAATAGCAACCTGCGGCTGATTAATAATCGGTGTACCGAACAGGCTCTTGAACGTTCCGAAATTGGTAATAGTAAATGTACCGCCATCAATATCTTCCGGCATTAATTTATTATCCCTTGCTTTCAGGGCTAAAGAGTCAATGGCAACTGCCAGGCCGTTCAGATTCAAACGATCGGCGTCATGCACCACAGGCACAATCAGATTTCCATCATTCAGAGAGACGGCAATACCTACATTGATATGTTTCTTAAAGAGGATGTTATATCCGTCTACCGACACATTCACTTGAGGATAGGCTGCCAATGCTTTCGCTACGGCCTCGGTTATCACAGGCATATAAGTCAACTTCACTCCTTCGCGACGGAAGAAAGCATCTTTATTCTTTTCGCGCCAACGCACCAGTTGGTGACGTCTACTTCTACCACATTGGTTACATGAGGAGATACTTTCTTAGACATAACCATGTGGTCGGCAATAATCCGGCGAACACGATCCATCTCTTTCACTTCAACTCCAGGCATGGCAACAGGAGCAGACGATTTGGATGAAGTAGCAGCCGACTGTGCAGCAGGGGCAGATGCAGCCGGAGACGTTTTCGGAGTTATCGGTTCGGGAGCAACAACCACCGACGGTTTGTTTGCAGCCGGAGCAGCAACAGCAGAGGTCGGCTTCGGTTCAGCCATATCGCCTCTTTTTTTCTTTTCAATATAGTCTTTTATATCTTTCTTACTCAATCGCCCTTCATAACCTGTACCTTGTATAGCATCCAACTCTTCTTTCGGAATCTTAGCTTCCCGCGCCAACTGAATCACAACAGGAGAATACCAACGTTCTTCCTCAACAGCAACGGGTTTCGATGTATCAACGGGGGTTGATGCAGTATTCACTGATTGACTCTTAGCAATGTCTGCTGCTGATTGTGATGTTCCGGAAACATCAGCGGCAACCTGACTGGCATCAGCTCCTTCGTTTGTGGCACCTTCGCTTGCCGGCTCCGTACCGGATGATTCTTCGCCATCCAAATCAATAATAGCGACAACTGTTCCTACAGCAACGGTGTCACCTTCCTTATATAAAATCTCCACCACTTTTCCCGCTACGGGAGAAGGGATTTCTGCACTTACTTTAGCAGTATTCACTTCAAAAAGCACATCGTCTTCCTGAATCATGTCACCCACCTTTACAGACCAAGAGACAATGGTCCCTTCGGTTATACTCTCGCCTAACTTAGGCATTTTTATTTCGAATTTTGACATAGACAATAATTTTATTATTCAACCTTAGATATATTACAACAATGGGCTGAAATAGAAAGTTTTAAGTTAAGTAAATTTTAACCGGATGCCAATCGGTACAAACTGTACATCAACGGCTATATATCCACTCTTTCTGAATATATTTCTCTTCCCGGAGCTGATTGATGGCTTCTATCTCCTCCTTAGTGAAAGCACTGACAGATTGCGACTTACTGAAATACTGAAAAGCCTTTCCTTTAAAATCAGTGACAGTCCCCACCGACAAATGCCTGCGAATATTAGTTACCTCACTCCGAACGGAAGGAACAGCATATACAGACGACAACGTTTCATCATCGACCATCGGTTCCGGATTCAATGCTTGATGCAACGCTGTAAGGTCCGTATCATACAATAGCGTGCAATGATACAATACCCGATCCTTGTACAGGCATTGCGCACTTCCTGATATTTTCAATCCATTCAGATAAATCCCCAATCGTTCGCCTCCTGTTGCCATCAGTCCCATAGAGTTCAGGAAATCCAACGTCCGCTGCAAATACGTGACAAACTCCGGCAAGCGGGGAGTCGTTTCTATAAAAGTCAGATTGACATTGCCCAAATCATGGTACACTGCTCCCCCACCGGAAAAACGACGGGCAACATGTACCTGCTCCCGTTCCGCCCATTCCTGATCGACTTCCGACCGTAACCGCTGATGCTTCCCTATTACCACAGAAGGAGTGTCCTGCCAAAGCATGAAAATGTCTTCATTTCCCTGCTTCAACAGATATTCTTCTGCAGCCAAGTGAAAGTAAATATCAGTAAACGGAGTATAGATACATCGAATCATAGGTCAGACAGAATAAGAGTTAAAACATAATCTCGTGATAAATCTCTCCGACCGTAGGATGCGGGAATACAGTCTTCTGAAATTCTTCCACCGTATAGCCTCTCTGAATAGCAATACCTGCGATCACAATAAGTTCTGACGCCGGATTTCCCAATATGTGGCAACCGATGATCTTCCCTTCTTCATCCTGAATCAGTTTACAAAGGCCGTTTCCCTGTTCATTCTCGGCTACAAACCGACCGGAATAAGCCATCGGCAATTTGGACACACGGTAAGAAAGTCCTGATTTTATCAGTTCTTCTTCTGTCTTTCCCACTCCTGCCACTTCGGGATTGGTATAAACAACTCCCGGAACACAATCGTAATTCATCCGGTCTTCCACTCCCAAGATATGATTGATAGCGACTTCCGCTTCACGAATAGCGGTATGTGCCAATAAAGAATAACCTGTAATATCCCCACAAGCATATACACGGGGATGCGAAGTCAACAGATGTTCATCTACTTTGACCCCGTTCCGATGCAATTCTATATTCAGCTTGTCCAGCCCCACTCTGGATAAATTTGCCTTACGGCCTACACTAAGCAAGATTTTCTCCGCTTCAATAGTGGAAACTTTTCCTTCTTTTTCTATCACGACTCCATGAGCGTTCACTTCCACTACTTTCGTATTCAAATAGAAAGTGACTCCCCCGTTTGGCATATTCGGCGCGAAGCATACCGCTCGTTTCCTTATCCATCGCTCCCAAAATCTCCGGCATCATTTCTACCACATGCACCTTTACTCCCATGCTGTTAAAGAAAGAAGCAAATTCCATCCCGATCACTCCACCGCCAATAATAACCAGCGTTTTGGGAAGTTCTTTTATCTCCAACGCCTCCTTGGAAGTCCAATAACTGACTCCCGACAATCCCGGTATGGGAGGAATCACTGTATCGGAACCGGTACATACCAGCAAGTATTTCACGGAATAGGTTTCTCCATCACAGGTGATGCGGATCATCCCTCGTTCTCTCCTTCTATAAAAGCTTCTTTCTCCACGATCGTCACTCCGTAAGAATTCACAGTCATCTTCACGCCACCCGTCAACATTTTCACTGTTTTGTCTTTGCGGCTCATAATCTTGGATAAATCGAACGAAGGAGATTCGGCAGAAACGCCATATTTGGAAGCACTTTTGATGCTATCCAGTATTTTAGCAGAATATAACAAAGTTTTAGTAGGAATACACCCCTCATTGAGACACACTCCACCCATTGCCTTTTTCTCAAAAAGAACGGCTTTTAATCCGTTGGCCCCTGCCCGTTCGGCAGCTGTGTACCCGGCAGGACCACCACCAATAATAGCTATATCAAAGTTCATAATCGTATCTTTTTTAGTAATAATACGATTATAACAAATGAGAGAAGAGATAAGTTGTTGGGAAAAGAAATACCTGTTACTTAATTGTCAGCTTTTTAAGTTCCTCTAACGAGCCATTGAACACGTTCAGGTCTACGTCTTCTTTGATACCGGGAACACTTCCTACATCAGTATGTTGCCAAAAGTCCCATTTCCCCTGATACTTTACAGAGTCAACATAATAATGGGCAATCCAGTAAGGGTATGTATTGAAGATGGAATCGTCCAGATAACGGGTTTTAAATTTATAAGAAGTATAAAGAATAGGTTTCACTCCATAATGAGATTCCACCCGGTCTAGCCAGCGTTTAATGCCTTGCTGCAATTCCTTTTTTTCCTTCCGCCCGGTCACTTCCACATCAAGTACGGGAGGTAAATCACCCGTGTCCAGTTTCACCGTACGAATAAAGAAGTCCGCCTGTTTCAAAGCATCCGTACCAGGAATATAAAAATGATAAGCACCACGGATAAATCCATGGTTACGGGCATTGGCGAAGTTCGCCTCAAAGGTTGTGTCGTTATGATCTCCTCCTTCTGTAGCTTTCATAAAAACGAAATGCAAAGGAGTAGCCGTCTCTTTATTCTGCAACAGTCTTTTCCAGTCAATCTTTCCCTGGTAGTGAGAAATGTCAATACCATGAATATCATATCCATCAGGGATACAAACTCCGTATTCCTTTAAGCCATGGCAAGGTTTCCATCGATAAGCATAAGGACGGATAAAGAAATAATAGAAAGCAATGGAAAAACAACCAACAATCATCACTGCCAAAATGTTACGAATCCAGACAGGCATCACAGTTCGATGCTTCATCTGTTCCTTTTTTGAGGTACGGGAAGTTTTGGAAGAAGAGGTCGTTCCCTTTTTCTTGGTAGTGGAAACGGTTCTTTTCTTCTGTACGGCAGACATCGGGTTGTTGCGTTGCGGCATTTACTTTAAACGATCAATGTTTTTAGAGATAGGCACGGATTACGCGAATTAACACGGTTTTTTAGTTATTTCTTATAAACCGTGTAGTCCGTGTAATCCGTGCCTGAAAGAATCTTTCATTGCAGCTGTTATTGCAACTGTTACATCAACAACTGCTCTGAAGTGTATTTATTTAGCTTGTTCCAGCTGCAAAGTCTTAGTTGCCTGGTCGCAAACTTCTGTAGGACCGAAGTACTGGATCGGACCCGGATATACATAATCCGTTTCGATAGCCCAACGATCACGTTGCGCAGCAAATGCCTTGAAAGGAGCGCCATCCAGTTTCACCAATGCTTTCTGGATAACCGGTTTCATTTCACCGTGGCGACGTTCCATATTCATCATCATAGTGATAGGCACACCACCAGCAATCCATTCGGCAGCAGGAGCAGTTGTGTTGCGTACAGAAGACATATAACCAGTCTTACCGTTAGCAATCAACATAGAGGCTGTGTAACCCAGAGAGTAGCAATAGTCAGCGTCAAAGTTTGACGGAGCAGCACAACGTCCTTCATAACCGAAGAAGTGGTGTTGAGCAGCAAATTTACCAACATACTTGCCTTCTTCTTTCCATGCAGCCAACTTAGTAGCTACCATTTCAGACAACAGTTTTTCTGTTTCGATCAGTGATACCTGAACGTTTCCGTGCGGGTCACGATCCAAAGTCAACTGGCGGGCAACACCTTCCGGCAGACTTGCGTAGATAGCAGAGTTTTCCGGAGAAAGTTTACGGATGATATAATCACGTTGGTGAGATTTCTTAATCTGACCGAATTCTTCAGCATTAGCAGCCAGGAAGTCGTTCAATTCAGCAATCAGGCGTTTCATGGCAGGAATGAATTCTACCAATCCTTCCGGAATCAATACAGTACCGAAGTTGTTTCCCTGTGCGGCACGGTCAGCTACCACTTTAGCGATGTAAGTCACTACATCGTCCAAAGACATATCTTTAGCTTCTACTTCTTCAGACACGATACACACGTTAGGCTGTACCTGCAAAGCACATTCCAGTGCGATGTGAGAAGCCGAACGACCCATCAACTTGATGAAGTGCCAGTATTTACGTGCAGAGTTACAGTCACGTTGGATGTTACCGATTACTTCTGCATAAGTCTTACATGCTGTATCGAAACCGAAAGAAGTTTCAATCATATCGTTCTTCAAGTCACCGTCGATTGTTTTCGGGCAACCGATTACCTGTACACCATACTTCTTAGCAGCATAGTATTCAGCTAATACACAAGCGTTTGTATTAGAGTCGTCACCACCAATGATAACCAATGCTTTGATGCCAAGTTCTTTGATGATTTCATATCCCTTTTCGAACTGGCTTTCAGCTTCCAGCTTCGTACGTCCGGAACCGATGATATCGAAACCACCTGTGTTACGGTATTCGTCGATAATATCAGCAGTCAGTTCCATATAGTTGTGATCTACCAGACCACCAGGACCCAGGATAAAACCATATAATTTGTTTTCCGGGTTCAATTTCTTGATACCGTCGAACAAACCGGAGATTACATTGTGTCCGCCCGGAGCCTGACCACCGGAAAGAATTACACCTACGTTCATAGCGGGAAGAGCAACAGCTTCACCAGCTTCGAATGTAATCAACGGCATTCCATACGTGTTCGGGAATAATGCTTTGATAGCTTCCTGATCGGCTACAGATTGAGTAGCAGCACCTGCTACAGCCTTAACAGCTCCTGATGCCAATGCTTTCGGAAGTTTGGGCTGGTAAGCAGCCCTTGCGATTTGCAATGCACTTTTAGTCATTTTCTTTAATTTTTTTATTTAAAGGTGTTAGTAAGTTTCTTGTCAAACTTGAAAAGCGTTGCAAATTTCGCACTTTTTTCCGAATTATGAAAATTCTTCTGTTGTTGTTTTTAAGACAAAAGGAAGAAGAAAGAAAAATTAAGGCTACCTCCCGGTGTAGGAGATAGCCTTTACGTTTTCTTCAATGAGTGAATCGATATGATAATTCTAGGGATTTTGTTCCCAGCCTCCACCAAGAGCCTTATAGAGTTGAACTACCGCAATCAACTCGTCACGGATAGCATTACTCAACCCAATCTGTGCATCAAAATATCCACGTTGGGCATCCAATACGTCCAGATAATTAATAACCCCATTGATGTATTGCAGTTGTGCCAGGTCCATGTAGCTCTTGGCCGAACGTTCCAGATTGGCACGAAGTTCGTACACTTCCTTGATCTTGTTGAAGTTGACAATCGCATTGCGTGTTTCCTTGAAAGCTTCCAGTACGGCTTTTTCATAACTATGTACTTCAGCCTCATAAGCTGCCTTTTTTGCTTTCAATGCCGCACGATTCTTTCCCCAACCAAAAATCGGAGTCAGCAAAGCTCCTTCCATCACTGCGTATGGAGATTTCAGGAGTTCCGACAAAGAAGTACTTTCACTACCGAAACCACCTGTCAGGGCAAGACGCGGAACATATTTGTATAAGCCACTCCCACTTTCGCATTGGCAGCAATCAATTTCTGCTCTGCCTGACGGATGTCGGGACGACGTTCCAATAATGTAGACGGCAACCCAACAGGAAGTTTTTCTGGAGAGTTGAATTCCTGAAGCAAACGGGAACGGGCTATCTTATTAGGATATTCACCGGCAAGATAAGCAATATCGTTTTCTTTCAGGGAGATTTTACGTTCGAGGTCAGGAACCAAAGTTGCCGTACGCGCCAATTCCACCTGTGCCTGTCGATAGGAAGTCTCGGAAGTCAATCCGCCGGCAAACCGGATACGTGCCAGACGTACTCCTTCTTCACGGGCTTTTAATGTTTGCTTTACGATGTCCAGTTCTGTATCTAAAGCAACCAATTCATAGTAAGCCTGTGCCACTTCAGCAACAATCGTCATCCGCAATGCGCGTTGCGCCTCGATAGATTGCAGATATTCGGCAATACTGGCCGAACGTGCCCAGCGCAGATTTCCCCAAAGATCGAGTTCCCATGAAACGAGAAATTGTGCTTCAAAGGTCTCTGATCTCTTGAAAGCATCTCCTCCATGATTTTCGAGTTCACGTTCTGCCGTTACTTTTCCTTTGATATCCGGAAGTAACGCAGCGGTGGAAATACGTTTCTGTGCTGCCATTTCTTTCACACGGGCAGCGGCAATCAACATATCCTTGTTATGATCCAGTGCACGTTCTATCAGGCTTCTCAAGGTAGCATCCGTATAAATATCCCTCCAGTCCTGGTCGCCGAAGCTGATCGAGTCTTGCGCTCTTTCCAAGCTGTCGGGCAAATGAAGATCAGGACGGACATAACTTTTCCCTACCTTGCAGGAAGTCAAGACTCCGGCAAGTAACAGGATAGCAATATATAGTTTCTTTCGTTTCATTATTTCTTATGTTTTAAAATTTTCGACTTTGTTTTATACACCATCACAAAGAAGAACGGCACAAGAATGATACCGAATACAATGGCAAATATCATTCCGAAAAATACACCTGTACCGATTGCCTGCCGGCTTGCCGACCCCGGACCGCTTGCCAATACCATCGGAAGCATACCGAGTACGAATGCGAGAGAAGTCATCAAAATCGGACGGAAACGCAATTTGGCTGCATAGATAGCCGACTGCACCAGGTCTTCACCTTTATCTACCTGTACTTTTGCAAACTCTACAATCAAAATCGCGTTCTTAGCGGCAAGTCCCACCAACATTACCAGACCAATCTGGAAATAGACGTCGTTCTCCAATCCGCAAACCCAGACTCCTAAATAGGCCCCCAAAGCGGCAACAGGTAAAGAAAGCAACACGGCAATAGGCACTGTCCAACTTTCGTATTGCGCAGCAAGGAAAAGGAAAACGAACAGGAATACCAATGCCATCACCATACCTGTCTGACCTCCCGCCTGCTTCTCCTGATAAGAAAGGCCACTCCATTCAAGACCGATATTATCGGGAAGATGGTCACGGGCAATCTGCTCCATGATCTCCATTGCCTGTCCGGAACTATATCCTTGCGCAGCTGCTCCACGAATAACGGCCGTAGTAAACATATTGAAACGTTTAATGCTTCCCGGTCCTGTGGTATAGGAGGCATTTCCTAAAGAAGTCAACGGTACCATCGCTCCATTGGAGGCTTTCACGAAGAACAGATTGATATTGTCTTTGTGTTCCCGGTAAGGAGCTTCCGCCTGAATGTAACCTTATATATACGGTTGAACATATTAAAGTCGTTCACATACACCGAACCGGTATAAGCCTTCATGGTAGAGAACACATCAGCCAGTGGCACACCCAGCATCTTTACTTTGTCACGGTCTACATCGAAATAGAGTTGTGGTATTTCCGACTGCAAAGAAGATGACAGACCAGCCAGCTCTTTGCGTTTGGATGCGTAGTACATTAATGTATCTGCCGCGTCTACCAAATTATCGAAAGTGGCTTCTCCACGAGCTTCCAATTGCATTTCAAAACCTCCCGAGCTACCCAGTCCCGGAATAACCGGAGGAGTGGACAGATAGACTTTACATTCGGGATATTCCCTCAAATGTTTTTCCACCGTATCCATAATCTTCTCAATAGTGGTACTCTTCCGCTCTTCCCAAGGTTTCAGGATCACCGTCAGTTCAGCACGTCCCTGGTTACTTCCGACACGCGGACTACTTCCCGTTACATTCTGTATATATTCGATATATGGATTCTTCTCCAAATAAGCAATGGCACGTTCTGTTACGATACGGGTACGTTCCAAAGTAGCTCCTTCCGGCAGTTCCAATTCAATTTTGAAATATCCCTGGTCTTCTACAGGCAAGAAACTGGTCGGAATAATGCGGTGAATCAGCATAATAGCGATCAACACCATACCAAAAGCACTCAAAACCCGGCGAGGATGCTTGATCGTACGAGTCACAGCAGCCACATATTTATTGCTACCGATACCCAGCCATTCATTAATCTTCCGGAAAACGATATTCTTTTTCTTTCCGTTATCCGGCTTCAGAATCAATGAACACATCACCGGGCTCAATGTCAGAGCCACTACCGTAGAAATAAGTACGGACACCACAATCGTCACCGTAAACTGGCGATACAACTGCCCTGTAATCCCACTTAAAAAACTAACCGGAACGAACACTGCCGCCAATACCAGTGATGTGGCAATCAAAGCACTAGCAAGTCCGTTCATCGCTTTCTTCGTTGCTTCGTATGGGCTTAGATGTTCCGTTTCCATGATATGTTCTACGCCTTCCACCACCACAATCGCATCATCCACAACAATACCGATGGCAAGAATCAATCCTAGTAATGTCAGTATATTCAGCGAGAAACCGAAAATCAACATGAATCCGAAAGTACCGATCAATGAAATAGGCACCGCCACTACCGGAATCAACGTTGCACGCCAGCTTTGCAAGGATAGATAAACCACCAATACAACTAATACCAACGCTTCAAACAACGTCTTATATACTTCATGAATAGATTCGGAAATATAAGTCGTCATATCGAACGGAATCTCATAGCTCAATCCTTCCGGAAAATTCTTGCTAATCTCATCCATAGCCTCTTTTACTCTCTCGGCTACTTCCATCGCATTTGCTCCCGGCAACATATAAATGCCAAGAACAGCGGCATTCTCGCCGTTGATACCACTTTCCGTGTTATAAGAAGAAGCCTCCAACGATACACGCGCCACGTCTTTCAACCTGATAATAGATCCGTTGGCATTGGCACGCACTACAATATCTTCAAACTGCCCTACGGTAGACAAACGTCCTTGAGTCGTAATAGGAATGGTAATATCCAGTCCCTGCACCGGTTGTTGTCCCAATACACCGGCCGCTGATTCACGGTTCTGATCCTTCAATGCATTCTGTAAATCCTGCACGGTCAGTCCAAAGTTTGCCAACTTATCGGGTTGCGCCCATATCTGCATCGCATAATAGCGGCTACCGATATTAGATACACGTCCAACCCCAGGAATACGGCGAATTACATCGAGCACATTGATAGTAGCAAAGTTACTCAAATAAATTTCGTCGAACTTCGGATCAGTAGAAGTCAAACAAAGCGTCATCAACTGACTGGGAGCCTGTTTTTCTACCGAAATACCATTCTGAATGACTTCCGCCGGCAGACGGGATTCCGCCAGTTTCACACGGTTCTGAATCTCAACAGCTGCCAAATCCGGATCGGCAGATACGTCAAAAGTGACCGTTGCCGAAAAACCTCCGGAGTTAGAACTGTTTGATTCCATATAAAGCATACCCGGCGTACCATTGATTTCCTGCTCAATCGGAGTGGCTACCGCCTGCGACACGGTAAGTGCGCTGGCACCCGGATAGGATGCGCTGATCTTCACCACCGGAGGGGTAATCTGCGGATATTGATCCACCGGAAGCATCGTCAGACCAATAATGCCGACAATCACAATCACGATGGAGATTACGGCCGAGAAGACCGGCCTATCTATAAAAAAAGTAACTTTCATCGTTTATTCTCCTTTCGCGTTATCCTTCGTTCCGGTAGTGTTTTCTTTTACTCCGGTCACTTCATTTTTTGTCGTAGTTATACTGTCCCCAGCTTCGGCTTCCGGATCACTGACCCGTACTTTCATGCCCGGAGTCAACTTATGGAACCCTTCTACAACCACCATTTCTCCTTCTGCCAGTCCTCTTTCTACCACCACATTATTCCCGACTTCCGGTCCTAATTCGATAAAACGTTTCTCTACCGCATTATCTTTGCGCATGGTATAAATATATGCTCCACCCTTTTCGATGGTAACGGCTTTCATCGGAACAACAAGCGCACCTTCACGAACATCCAGCAACAACTTTACCTTTGTAAATTGTCCCGGCAACAATACTTGTTTCGGATTCGGCATTTCTGCACGTACAGAGAAAGTTCCGGTTTGAGGATCGACTTGCGGTTCGGCAAAATCCACATATCCTTTAAATGGATAGACGGTATTATCCGCCAATGTAATGGTAATATTCGGCTGCCAGGAACGGGTGGAATCCTGCTGTCCCAAATTAATGTTTCTTTCTTTACTCTTCAAATAATCGAGTGCTGTCATACTGAAATCCACCAACACTGTATCACTCTTCACAATGGTAGCAAGCAATGATTTTCCTCCGGGACCGACTAATGTACCCAAGTCCACATTTCTTTCACTAATGTGTCCCGATAAGGCGAACGAACAATGGTATAACCCAATTCCAGTTCAGCCTGTGCCAAATCCGCCTCGCTCATGGCTACCGTTGCCTCGGCACTTTCATAAGCAGCTTCCGCATTATCCAAGTCCAACTGGCTCGCAGCGTTCTGTTCAAACAACGGACGGATACGTTTTAAATCACGTTCCGCTTTCAAAGCCTGCGCTTCGTCTTTTTTCAATTGCGCTCTGGCTTTATCTGCTTTGGCACGATACTGGTCCTGGTTGATTACAAACAAAACCTGATTCTTATTGACATATGTCCCTTCGGCAAAAAGCATATTTTCCAGATAACCTTCCACACGGGCACGTACTTCGACGAACTGTTGGGCACGAATACGCCCCACATATTCCCCGTATATCTCTACGTCGTCTTTCACTACCGGTTCAACAATGACTGTCGGCATTTCCGGCGCAGCCTTCTGAGGTCGGGTCAGTATCCAGTACACACCCAACACAACTACCATACACATAATAGCAGCAATGGTTCTCTTTCTCCTCAGTTTCAACTCATGTTTCGAAAAGAATAATCTCATATCGAATCTTATTATTTAATTTAACTTATGTTTGTTCTATATCCTTATTTACAACTCATATACCAAAAATGCGTTACCTGCATTATTTGCTTAAAATCAAAGCATTAGATATTTCTTCGTTTTGCAGAAAGTGTGGAAATTCACTGTATGGTGTAGAAAAAATCCACATTTCCGACTTTTGGAACATTTTTTTTAGTTCCCATTTCAACAACTAAACAAATTATGCTCTACATTTGTATTATATTAAACATCAACACTAGACCACATCCTAATGAAAAAACAAATCTTTTCAACATTAGTTTTATCAATTGGCATCTTATTGCCTTTTTCTTTGCATTCTCAAGAGCAAAGAAAAAAGGTAGGTGTCGTTCTAAGCGGCGGCGGTGCCAAAGGAATGGCACACATCAAAGCACTGAAAGTAATTGAGGAAGCCGGAATTCCTATTGACTATATAGCCGGCACCAGTATGGGAGCTATCGTAGGTGGTCTGTATGCCATCGGTTATACTACGGAACAATTGGACAGCATGGTACGAAAACAAGATTGGACATTCCTGTTGAGCGACCGTATCAAACGAAGTGCCATGTCATTGACTGATCGTGAGCGGTCTGAAAAATATACAGTCTCTATCCCTTTCACCAAAACTCCCAAGGATGCTGCTACCGGAGGACTCATGAAAGGGCAAAATCTGGCTAACCTATTTTCAGACCTCACTGTGGGGTATCATGACTCTATCGACTTCAATAAACTTCCCATTCCTTTTGCCTGTGTAGCGGCCAATGTTGTCAATGGAGAGCAAATTGTATTCCATGACGGAATACTCTCAACCGCTATGCGTGCCAGCATGGCTATTCCGGGTGTATTCACTCCGGTACGGCAAGACAGCATGGTATTAGTGGACGGCGGCATTGTAAACAACTATCCGGCAGATGTTGTAAAAGCCATGGGAGCCGATATTATTATCGGAGTAGACGTGCAGAATGCTTTGAAGAAGGCTGACAAGCTCAACAGCGTCCCCGATATTCTGGGGCAGATTGTAGACATCACCTGCCAGTCTAACCACGAAAAGAATGTAGACCTCACAGACACTTATATCCGTGTCAATGTGGAGGGATATTCATCTGCCAGTTTTACCCCGGCAGCCATCGACACTCTGATGCGAAGAGGCGAAGAAGCGGCTAAAGAACAATGGAATTCGTTGCTTGCTTGAAAAAGAAGATAGGAATAGCCGAAGATTATACTCCGAAGCAACATGGCCCTTATTCTTCTCTTTCCAATGCACGCACAGTTTATGTGACGGACATCTCATTTTCCGGTGTAGAGGTGGATGATAAAAAATGGCTGATGAAGAAATGTAATCTGAAAGAAAACAGTGACATTACCACTCAACAAATAGAACAGGCCTTGTATCAATTACGCGGTAGCCAATCCTATTCCAGTGCCAGCTATACGTTGAAAGAGACTCCTGAAGGTTATCACCTCAACTTCCTGTTGCAGGAAAAATATGAAAGAAGAATCAATCTGGGCATCCGTTTCGATTCGGAAGAAATCGCGTCTTTGTTGGTGAATGCAACGGCAGACCTCAAAACTCATATTCCTTCCCGCCTGGCTCTTACCGGTCGATTGGGTAAACGATATGCTGCCCGCATAGACTATACGCTGGAACCCATGCAGCAACGTAATTTCAACTTCTCGTATATGTTCCAATACAACGATATCAACATTTACGAGGAAGGTGACCGTGCCTATAATACAACGTATAAATATCATCTGGCAGAATTCGGTTTCTCCGATGTATGGTACAAGAATTTCCGCTTCGGACTCGGTCTGCGTTTTGAATACTACAAGTACAAAGATTTCCTGTTCAAGAAACCTGAAATCTCCGATCTGAAAGTGGAATCGGAACATTTTCTAAGTTATTTTGCCCAAGTGCAATATAATACTTATGATAAAGGACGCTTCCCTTCTAAAGGAAGTGACTTCAGAGCCGCCTATTCGCTTTATACGGATAACATGGCACAATACAACGACCATGCTCCATTTTCAGCATTGAATGCTTCATGGGCAAGTGTCATCCCTGTGACCCGCCGTTTCTCCGTCATTCCTTCCATTTATGGACGTATCCTGATCGGAAGAGATTTTCCTTATCCGTTGCAGAATGCCATTGGCGGTGACGTACCCGGTTTCTATATTCACAGCAATTACCATTTGCCGGGGTCACCAATCTGGAATTGATGGATAACACCATAATGATTGCGTCTATTAAATTCAGACAACGTATGGGAGCCATTCATTATCTCACGCTGACGGGTAATTACGGGCTAACGGATAGTAATTTCTTCGATATATTGAAAGGCAAGCAATTATTCGGTGTTAGTGCAGGTTATGGAATGGACAGCATCTTCGGACCATTGGAAATATCGTTGGGGTATTCCAATCAGACGGACAAAGGAAGTTGTTTTGTGAATTTAGGGTATTACTTCTAGTCAAATCTAGTCAACAAAGAATATAATAACACTCCAAGAAAGACAGATTTTAGCAATACTACTTGCAGGAATACAGTATTTTCGAAGAGCAAAAGAGGAGACCGCTTCACAGTGACCTCCTCCTTCTATACTCTATATGAACATGCTCCAAAAGGGTTTATTGAAAAAAAAGGAGTACATTCAAAAGGGTTTTATCTTAAATTGAATAATCAAAACTTAATTATACTGCTATCAACTAGACAAACAATATCAAAATCATATCAACGATCTTCACAGACAGTTGATATTCAGGGAAATATGCATCAAAATAAGATCTGATGCGTGGCCCCGATTAGGTAAAGATGTACCTCTGTACTTTTTCCTAATCGGCTAAGGCAGGGATTCAATGCTACAAACGAATCCAAGCCCCTTACTATAAAACATCTTAAATACTACCACCCTTACCGCCGCTATGTGTCGGATTATAAGTAACCGTCTTATATTGATGATCCGTTCCGGTATAACGAGTTGCTGTAATCGAAACCGTCTTGTTTTGACCATTAAACTTTACATTAGCCGTCAATGTGGTAGTACGAGCCTTTGCATAGCAAGTATAACTCATAGTGGTGTATCCGTTTACATTTACAGTGTTATAAACACGTTCAGTTTCCGTAATGCCAGATACCGATCCCATTAATGAGAACATACGAGTTTTCATGAAAGCAACCATTGCATTCACCGTTTTTGTATCTTCAGCACTAGCACCAGCTCCTAATTGCGATTTAACTTCAGCAACAAGACCAGCATCATTCTTATCATAGTCCCAACCAGACTTTTCCTTATATTTCAATTCAATGCCAGTCACCGCTTTAGCATTCTCGCTATTATCACGACTAGCTTGTCCTAGAATATTAGTTGTCACAGTTTCATTACTAATCTTGCTGTATACTTTATTCTCTATAGCATAAGCAGAGAAGTGATCGACATCGGCTGTATATGCAGTGACAGCTCCATTTTCTGTAGTAGAAGATATATTTTTAATTACATTTCCCTTATTATCTTTTGCATCTCCCCATTCTCCTGTATCTGGATTTTGATAAGTAAGTATCATATCAGCATCAGCGAATGTTATTCCAGGGATAGGGTTAGGAATAGAAATCGTAACCTTTTTTGTAAATTTCAACCCAGACGGTTCAAATTTAGCAGCAGCTAAAGGTATGCTTTTAGCTACATCTTGATTCACGTCCTCAGCCTTCACTTCAGTAGTCACTTCTTCTGGAGCAGGAACAAAGGTTGTTACACTGATGTCTACTTTACCATCTTTAACAATTTCTGCATTGTCTCCTGTTGCCTCAATTGCACCTGCCGGTATTGCCAATTCGACTTTCACGAGTGGTTTATCCTCTACCACTTCTTCCGGAGCAACTTCTCCCGGCTCTTCAATTGCCAGATTCGATTCACTCTTATCCTCTACCTTAGTTTCTTCTGCTGCCGTTATCGACACAGTCTCTTTCGGACTCTCCTTTGTCAAAGCCAAAGCTACCGTTACCACACTACGATTCTCCGCATTGTCTGCAATGACAACTGACGTTTTTTGTGAAAGATATCCATTAGAAGACGCTTCAATACTATAAGTACCTGTAGCACTTTCTGTAACAGAGAACTTACCATTCGAGTCGGTTGTGTAATTTTTACTACCCACTTTTACCTTTACCCCATTCATTGCTGTTCCTCCGGAAGTCACCGTACCCATAATGTAATACTCCACTACCGGTTTTGGAGTTTCAATTACTTCCCCTTCTGCCGGTTTCGGATCGTCATCATCATCGTGACAGGCTACTGTCGCAAAAGTTAACATACCCAAGGCTATTGCCATGGCACCCACATAAAACCATTTTACACTTTTCATAATGTTTCAAATTTGTTAAAAATACTAGTTAAAATATCAATCATGTTTCACTTCTCACTCGTTTTAATCAAATAATATCGAATATAATCCGGCTGCCAGAAATGTGAATTCTCTGCCGACTTAGGTTCAACACTATAACTTCGCCCAACGAACGATGGGCATATTCATTTCCGCTACGCATATCATACTGAAAAGCAAAATATTCGGGAAGCATTACCTGTAGCAGATGTCGCCTGCGTTTCTTTCCCGGTAATGGAATAGAAAAGTTGAATCCTGCATTCGTTGCTCCATTTGTATACATACCATATATACCTACAATATATTCGCCGAAGTAGCGTGAAAGAGTTCCGCGTACTCCATAATCGCCATAAATAAAGCGATCTCCTTCTACTTCACCAAGGTATTCACTTCCGGAATATAATATCCTACACTAATTTGTCCATTGACTCTTTTCCATTGACTCATTTTCCATTCGCTACCATAGAAATGAGCAGAGCCGGTTATTCCTCCTCCACCTTCTACCGTCCACCGACCATTTGCTGAAAAATAGCCGATGCCTGCTGCAAGTCCTTGACGGTCATTCGAGAAACTACCGCCTGTGAGGTATCCTTTCCAATGATTAGCCAAGCGAAAATCCTGACGAAAAGTCATGTATCCCAGGCGAACGCAGTTCCACTTGCCATCTTCATTACTTACAATAGGCAAAGAAACCTGCATCCGTAGCGAGGCGCCTTTCCATAATTGCATTTCCACGGCAGGTTGCAACTCGAGAGCCGCTTTATACAACTTATAAGTTACATTATTGACTAACATCACGTTGGGATATACTACCAAATCGACCTTACCGAAAGAACTTTCTTTTCGTTTTACGCCTTTCAGCTGCCGTACAGCAGTTTCGGTAGAAGTAGTCATCCCCATCTTGCGATACACTTCATCCAACGCACATTCACCGGCTTGATATTTTTGAATCAATTCTGCAGGGATGGTTATGCATAATTGTGGTAAGGCATTATCTAATATAAGTAGCTGCAAAGTCGGTATTTCCGGTATAGCGACCAAATGACGTATGGCAATACCAATTCCATTATAAATACCCCTATAAGCAGAGGTCTCAAAAGCCGCAGTTATCGTGTCCCTTTTCTCCACAACTGAAATATTCTCCATATCCAACTCTTTCAGTGTCTCACTCACACGAACTGGCTGTGCCTGTAACAAAGAAATACCACAGAGAAAAACAGCGGTCGCACTAACAATCCTTTTCATCTTCTTTTAATGCATTAATGTACATTCATACCGCAGACCGGCGGAAACACATGTAAATTCACGAGTAAACACATTGACAGACAAATGCTTCCAAAAGCGCATGGCAGCACCCATATTCCATCCACGCGTATCATATTCCACCATCAACTTCAATTCTTTGCAAAAAGAAGGCGTATAGCGGACACCTCCGAAAGGTCCTTTATTAAATACACGACAATCACCTTGATGAATATACCATCCGGCCGTTACAGCCAATTGGTCTCCCGAACGAAACCCGATAGTCTTTGTCAACACACCATAATAAGCTCCCCAATACGGAGTCTTCTTCTCCGTCAAAAGATCATCTCCACCAATCACAACAGCTGGGAAATAGCGACTTTCTTTTAGCGGACGAATACGAATCGTATTAGAACGGTCCTGATTATGATAACCCGTTCTGCCTGTACCGGTTGTCATTTTGAGTAATGTCATCCGGTAAGTGAATTCGATAAAAGAAAAAAGAGTCATATCTACAAAATAGTTCATGGTAGGAAAACTGAAAACCGATGGAGTAACTTGCTCGGGCAAGAAATTGACTCCTCCCATAAATGTACCGGTCTCCTGCATTTCAGCGGTAGGTATCATCAACTGCCCCGTTGTTCCCATGGAATATTGCGCGTGAACCAGACCGCTCATCGGAATGAGTATCAGAAATAGAATACTACCTTTTAACGAAATAAATGGCTTATTCCTAAAAGCCGCTTTAGTTTGTTTCATCTTTATTTGTATGTTATACTTTTAAATAGAGATATTCTCAAAACTTTTTTGATTAATCCACTATTTTTACCTTATATAATTCTGTTACTTCTTAGGTAACAGTAAACACACAACCAAGACCAATCGGAATGAGAATAGAGAAAAACATCGACAATTACAGTGGTAGAAGAGTTTTTGCCTTTAGCGAAGGGGGAAATTCTTTTTAAGACAGGACATATAAATCATAGGGCATGAAGATATGATTATTTCATGTTCGGATTTTTTTTTGCCGTATGCATCAGATAAAACGAAAAAAAATGGGGGAATATTTGTTTGCTATTTATATTTTTGTCTATCTTTGCGTCATATTTAATTCCGTTACCTAAGAAGTAACAGATACATTTAAATACTGATTATTAAAGTTTTGCCTATCTATTACCTACTTACATTGTAATTTCTAACGTAAGATAAATTCTTTCTATTTACTTCTGTGCGTTCTCTTAATCCAAAGCCTTTCAGATATATTTGTGTGGTTTTAATAGATTTGTGTCCCAACGATTCACTAATCATTTCAATCGGAACTCCGCGATACTTGGCAGTAGTGGCCCAAGAATGTCGGAAGGTATATGAAGTGACGGGCGAATTCAAGCGCAACACTCTCGCCAAATCCTTCAAAGAATTATTAAAACGACGAAGAGCAGACTGATATTCTTTATATGCTTTTTCATCTTTCCGCTTCTTATCACCACGCAGAATATCGAATAAATAGTCGGGACAATCAGGAAGAGCGGGTTTATTGCTTCGAAGCTGATTCACCATCTCTTTTGCACTTTCCAGAATTTCCAGGCTCATAGGTGTTTTAGTCTTGATACGGTTATATTGAAGCACATTCCGGTCTAAAGCCGATTTCTCCAAATGCGCCAAATCCGCGAATGACATTCCACAGAACTGAAACATCAGAGCTGCAATCGTCTGCGTACGACGCAAACGTTCGGATTTCGGGTCCTCATACAGTAGTTTGTGCAATTCGGTCACAGGCAATGCTTTCTTTTGCCGGATATCCACGCCTGTATAGACATCATGAAACAACCGGGGAACATAAGGGGCACTTCCCGCTTCTACTCCCCGATTATAGATACTACGCAACATACGCATATAAGTAGAAACCGTATTGAGCTTTAATCCGGCCCCGTAAAGATGCTGTCCATAGCATCGTAAACATTCCCGGGTGACTTGCCTGAACGATATGTTACCTGTTCCACAAAACTTACTAAAAGAAAAAAGAGCATTCTTATAAACATGAGCGGTAGAATATCGCCCTTCTTTTCGCAAACGCTCAATGTACGCTCCGGCACATTGGCTAAATCCATTTTTATTCATCTTTTGCATCACTAGTTATTTTAAATTATATAATATAAGAGAAAGAACAAAAGTAAGCTACTTTATGATTTCAACTATTATAAAAAAAGAAAAGTAAAAGAAAACCTTCACTCGCGTGGAAGTTATTCTTTTACTTTCCTATAACGTTCTGAATTTATTCACCATATAGGCCGCAGAAGTGAATCTTATTCATGTCTGCACTGTTTTCACCACAGAGTACACAGAGGCACAGAGGTGAATCTGTTTTATGACTTACGGTTGTGAGTATAATTTTGATGCGTAATCCTCCTACTATAAAGTTGAAAAAACATGAAAAGATCTGCCACCTGCAACCAAACGCGTGTAATGCACTAGTTGATAAATAGTTGGAGCGTTGCAGATACCTGCGGCAGATAGGTTGCAGATAAAGTATCTGCCACACAGTATAAACCTTACATAAGCCAATTCTCTAGGAGGGCAAAAGTTTATTGTATACATTAACTTCCCGTTTCCAGGCGGGGAACTGTCGTTTCCGGCATTAGAAATTACAGTTTCCACGGCAGGAAACGAGAGTTTCTAAGGCGGGACACTACAGTTTCTACGTAAGGATACTGTCGTTTCCCCGTAGAGACACCACCATTTCTCCACGGAGTCACCCCAATTATCCCATAGCTTTGCACAAAGGAATCCAGGCTTTTTCTTGATTATATAACGTGTTGCAGATACTTTAGGTTCTTAATCAAATTCCGTGCTACTTATTTATGTTCAATTACCTTATTCATGCTATTCTGAG
>ENA-OQJX01000100-OQJX01000100.1-human-gut-metagenome-genome-assembly--contig:-NODE-100-length-57028-cov-3.053215_pt1 | contig 57028 bp, 56 predicted proteins | sample MGYA00242615_ERZ504782 | MGnify/ENA primary metagenome ERZ504782 (study PRJEB26092, sample SAMD00036354) | human gut metagenome | host: Homo sapiens | study: EMG produced TPA metagenomics assembly of... | reverse complement strand
TCCATCTTATGCTTGGTAAGGTCCTCCACATCAATCTCGCGGAAATTACCCAGTCCGGCATGCATCGTCACAAAAGCAAAGTCTATACCTTTGATTTCCATACGCTTCATCAACTCGCGGCTGAAATGAAGTCCGGCAGTGGGAGCTGTCACAGCCCCTTCGTTCTTGGCAAAGATAGTCTGGAAACGTTCGGTATCTTCCTCTTCTACCGGACGACGGATGAAACTGGGCAGCGGAGCCTCTCCCAACGCATACAATGCTTTCTTGAACTCGTCGTGAGAGCCGTCATACAGGAAACGCAGGGTACGTCCGCGGGAAGTGGTGTTGTCAATCACTTCGGCCACCATGGAATCATCGTCACCAAAATAAAGCTTGTTACCGATACGGATCTTACGGGCAGGATCTACCAGCACATCCCACAAGCGAAGTTCCTCATTCAGCTCGCGCAACAAAAATACCTCGATACGGGCACCGGTCTTTTCCTTATTTCCATACAAACGCGCAGGGAAAACTTTCGTATCATTAAAGATAAACACATCTTTATCATCAAAATAGTCCAGGATATCCTTGAATACCTTGTGTTCAATCTTACCTGTTGATTTGTGAACAACCATCAGGCGCGACTCATCTCTATACTTAGCCGGATGCAAAGCTATTTTATCCTCCGGCAGTTTAAATTTAAATTGCGACAGTTTCATCTTATCTCTCCTTATTCGTTTATAACTTCTTCAATCTCTTGTTGGTCAAGCCATTCCGGAAAACTTTCCACCGACAAACAGTCTTCCAGTCTCACATCCCCCACCCGGTACGTATCAGCCCTGTCAAATGAGCACCGCTATTCAAAGCTTCGCCAATATCACGGGCCAATGCACGGATATAAGTGCCCTTGCTGCACACTACCCTGATTTTAATCTCAGGCAGATTACATTCCAGCAACTCTATCTCGTCTATAATCAACGTCTTGGCTTTCAACTCCACATCCTCACCTTTTCGAGCCAAATCGTAAGCGCGTTTACCATCTACCTTACAAGCCGAGAAAACAGGCGGAATCTGTTCTATCCTGCCGATAAAACGCTGCAAGGCTTCCTCTACCAACTCGCGGGTGATATGTTCCGTAGGATAGGTAGCATCTATCTCCTTCTCCAGGTCGAATGAAGGTGTGGTAGCCCCTAACTGCAAGGTGGCAATGTATTCTTTGGTATGATACTGGAACTCTTCGATGCGTTTCGTTGCCTTGCCTGTACAAATAATCATCACCCCGGTAGCCAGCGGGTCTAATGTCCCGGCATGTCCCACTTTTATTTTCTTCACGCCCAGTTTGCGGCAAATATGGTATCTTATCTTGTTTACCACTGCAAATGAGGTCCATTTCAGCGGTTTATCAAAGTATAATACTTCTCCTTCTTTAAAATTCATCCAATTACATCAATGTGCACGCTATCGTAACGGCACCGGCTATGGCACAATAGATAGCAAAATAAATCAACTTACCTTTCTTCACAATATTAATCATCCACTTACAAGCTACACAGCCCGATATGAAAGCTGCCAGAAAACCTACAATCAATGACAATACAGATATATCTGATGTGCCGGCTGCAGCTCCTTTTACAATCTTCATACCATCCAGCAACGCCTCACCCAATATAGGAGGAATCACCATCAGGAAAGAGAACTGAGCCAGTTTCGCCTTGTTGTCTCCCAACAACAAACCGGTAGCAATGGTAGTACCGAACGGGATAATCCCGGCATCACGCACAAGCCTGTGCCAGACCTATAATAAACGCATCCTTCATGCTGATGTTCTCTTTCAAACGAGGTTTTGCATAATAAGAGAAAGTAAGAAGCAAAGCTGTCAATAACAGCATACAACCTACAATGAGCAAGCCGGAACCGAAAATTTCTTCCACATAATCTTTAAAAACACACCCACAATACCGATAGGAATCATGGATACCAGGATATTGATCACATATTTTGTCTCCGCATTCATCTCAAACTTGAACAAGCCACGGAATATCCAGCCTATTTCTTTCCATAATATAACCAAAGTACTGAGTACCGTAGCCACATGCACTGCTATGGTAAAAGTCAGATTATCTTCCCCTTGTATGCCAAACAATGCCGAACCGATAGCCAGATGACCACTACTGCTGACCGGCAAATACTCTGTCAATCCTTGGAGCAAACCAAGGATCAATGCCTCAAACCATTCCATTCTTTAAATAAAATTGAGAATTAAAATTAAAAAATCAAGAGTTAACCACTTCTGTCTTGTCCTTTGGCTTGCGGACAATGCCATAAATCATAAATATAAAGCCAAAGAAACATACTGCGGGCGCCACTTTGATGCGACGTACACTAAAAATATCCGGCTCAAAATATCCTTCTGTCGAACTAGGTCCTGTCATCAGCAGAAAACCGACAATAATCACTGCCATACCTATGGCAAGCAATATAAAATTAGTTTTATCAAAGGCGAATTTTTGTCTATCCATATCCTTTTATTATTAAATGTAATACAACGCACTAGCTTTCATGCGCAAGTATTTATTGATTGATATATATGCACACATAAAGGTAATAACCACACCAAACACAAAAACAGAACCATTACCATAAGCATGGTCATAGGGGTAATAATCTCAATCAATTCGGGTTCATATCTTACTAACGCATAGGCCATTCCTATCAATGCCGCATCTGCCATGCAGCGGCCAGTATCCCTATCCATATATTCCGCACCAAAAAAGGACGACGGATAAATCCCCAGCTTGCCCCTACCAGTTTCATGGTATGAATCAGAAAACGTTTGGAATAAATGGCCAGACGGATGGTGTTATTAATCAGCGCAAAAGAAATAAGGGTAAGCAGCGCAGCCAGTCCCAATAGCAAAAAACTGATTTTCCGTATATTGCTGTTCACTGCATCCAGTAAATCCTGAGGATAGTTGATTTCCATAACTTTCTTGTTCTGCATAATTTTCTGCTCTATCCAAGAAATGCTGTCCGAATTGGCATAATCGGCATTCAGTTTTATTTCAATAGAAGCTGTAAAAGGATTATATCCCAAGAATTCAGCCGGGTCTGTACCCATCGCTTCGCTCTGCTCTTTCAACGCCTGCTCCTTCGATATATAGGAAGTTTCTTTCACAAAAGGTTCCTCATTCAATTTTTTCTGGAATTTCAAAGCGTCCGCTTCTTTCATATCATCGCTGATGAGTACGGAGAAACTGATGTTCTCGCGTACATACTTGGATAAGTTATTGGCAGACAGCACAAAGAATACCACCATCCCCAACAAGAGCAACACCAGCATTGTACTGATGCTGGAGGTAATGAACTGCATATCGAAAAAGGACCCTGATTTTTTCCCATAATCACTTCTTTCTGAATACATAAATCATTGAACTACTCCGTTCTTTTTTCGCCAGTGAACTGAACCAGGCCAACAGGCCCGTCCACATTCCCTTCAAAAAGGACAAACGGCTGCCTTTATATCTTTCCGTCAACATGGATACATAAAAAGCATCAAAAGGCATCGGATGCTGTTCCGCTAATTTAAAACCATGCTTGACGCCGAATTGTTGCATGACGGAAGGTGTAAAATGCCATAAATGACGGGGCACATCATATGCTGCCCACCATTCCTTATATTTTTCCGCATCATACGAACTGGGATTAGGCACAGCCACTATCAATACTCCCCTCTCTTTCAAAAGTTTGAATAATTTTTCCCACGTTTCATTCAGATGTTCCAGATGCTCCATCACATGCCATAGAGTAATGGCATCAAAAGAATGATCGGCATATCCCGCCAAAGCATCCTCCGTATCTACATCCAGTTCAAAATGCTCTTTGGCAAACGCACGCGCCTGCGGACTTTTCTCTATAGCTTTCACCCGCCATCCGCGCTCCTTCATTGTATTACTGAAATATCCGGTACCGGTACCAATGTCTAACAAAGTACCTTTACTCAAACCGGATGTCCGTTTTATCAGCTTGGCTTTGCGTGACAGCATATACTTGCGTACCTCATGGTATACACGGTTCATCAGCCCCTTGCGGATATCAGTGTGTGAAATATAATCGGGAGTCTCATAATATCGCCCTATCTCGGCTTCCACGGGTGCACCTTGTGTAAAAATAAAGCCACAATCATCGCAGCGAACCAAATTGAATTGTTCACCCGAAGCATAGTGATCCGTACAAGTGATTGCATGTCCCAAATGTTTTCCGCCGCACAACGGACAAGTATTTATTTTGAGTATATCCACTTTTTGCCCTAATTTGCTGCAAAATAACAAATAAATTGAATGAGAAGAACTATCCTTTAAGTACTTTTAAGAGTATAAGTTAATAATTCGTTTTTACTTTTCCTACATTTGTGCAGATAACTTCAAAAGAGACAGAAATGGAAAATAAAAAACTGACCCGTTCCAACAACAGAATGCTAGCCGGAGTATGTGCGGGACTGGCTGATTATTTTGGCTGGGATGTTACGATAGTGCGCATTATCTATTCATTTGCCACGGTTTTCACAGCCTTTTCGGGCATTATTGTCTATATAATCTTATGGATTGTTATGCCCGAAAAGAAATATCGTGACGGTTACGAAGACCGGATGAATGACAGGCTGCATAACCGATAACCGGAGACATTATGCAATGCCCAGCAGTTCCACTTCAAATATTAATGTAGAGAAAGCAGGAATCGGCCCGCTTGTACGGCTACCATACCCCATAGTATAAGGAATATAAACCACCCATTTATCTCCTACATGCATACGTTGAAGCGCCAGCTGCCATCCCTCTATGACATCACACAGCCGGAAAGCTTCGGGACAGTTACGGTCATAGGAGTTATCAAACTCTTTCCCGTTTATCAGACTACCCCGATAATGAACGGTGACAATACTGCGGATCGTAGGTGAAACTGTACCCGTACCTGTCTGCAATACTTTATAAAACATATTACAAGGTAAAGAACAAATACCTTCCTGTGTAGAAAGAACTTGCAAATATTGCAAGTTCTTTTCCTTATATTCTTCTTTTTTCCCCATCAGAACACCTCTTCTCCTTTCAATGTAGCCGAACTGGCTTCAGTAATGCGTACATGGACAAAATCACCGATACGATGATTCCCACGATCAAAGACTACCACCTTGTTTTGCTGTGTACGGCCAAAAAGCTGTTCTCTGGAACGCTTGGAAACACCTTCTACCATCACTTCGAAGGTCTTACCCACATCACGGGCATTACTTTCAGCAGAAAGACGGTTCTGCAATTCAATGATTTCATTCAGCCGACGTATCTTAACCTCTTCGGGTACGTCATCCGGCAGATGTTTGGAAGCATATGTTCCGGGACGTTCGGAATATTTAAACATAAAGGCGGAATCATACGCACATTCACGCATCAAGGATAGAGATTCCTGATGGTCTTCTTCCGTTTCCGAATGATAGCCGGAGAAAATATCAGTACTCAGACCACAATCGGGAATGATACGGCGAATAGCCGCTACCCTTTCCAAATACCACTCACGGGTATATTTGCGGTTCATCAGCTTCAATATACGCGAACTGCCGCTCTGTACCGGTAAATGAATATGCTTGCATACATTAGGCGTTTCCACAATGACTTGCAAGGTTTCATCACTCATATCCTTGGGATGTGAAGTGGTAAAACGAACACGCATGTCCGGAACCGCTTCGGCCACTGTGCGGAGCAGCATCGGGAAAGTAATTATTTCACCCTCTTTCTCAAAACGATAAGAATTTACATTCTGTCCTAGCAACGTTACTTCTTTATAACCTTTGGCTGCCAAGTCACGCACCTCATTCAGAATACTTTCCACATCACGGCTGCGCTCACGCCCACGGGTATACGGCACAATACAATAATGACAGAAATTATTGCAACCACGCATAATGGATACAAACCCGGAGATATGATTGCCGCAAATACGGGACGGAATTACCTCACGATAGGTTTCTGTAGTAGAAAGCTCCACATTAATGGCTTTCTCCCCCGCTTCAACCGAAGCGACCAAATCGGGCAAAGTGAGATAGGCATCCGGTCCTACGACAAGATCTACATGATGGTTCTCGATCAAATCATCTTTTACACGTTCTGCCATGCAGCCCAACACACCGACAATCAGATTCCGACGTTTGTTTTTCTTCATAGAATGGAAAAACTCCAGACGGTTCAGAATCTTTTGTTCTGCATTGTCGCGAATAGAACAGGTATTCATAAATACAGCGTCCGCTTCATCCAATGTTTCGCATACATGGTAGCCTGCCATTTGCATAATAGAAGCAATCACTTCACTATCAGCAACATTCATCTGGCATCCGTAGGTTTCAATAAACAATTTTTTGTTCTCGGAATCAGTTGCAGATTTAAAGTCTGCTCCTGTTGTTTCTTTCATATTTTCTCTGTTTTATGGTTTCGTAGGCAAAGATACGGAGTTACCGACAAATTAAACGAATAAAAGAGCCGAAAATTGGATATTATAAGAGATTTATGCATTTAACTGTTAAATAATTATAACCAGTGAACAAAAAAGACCGTTAACGTTACCAACGTATTATTATAATTCGCATATTTGCTTCCGAAAACATTAGATTTTTTCATAGTTAAGGTTTAGGTTAAAAAAATAGGGGAAGACAACTGTGAAGTTCTCTTCCTTTTTTTATGTCCTTTTATAGAGTTGGTTATGAAATATTTTTCTAACTTTGAGCATTCATTATATAATAAGGAAAGTATGGATATCATTCAGGTTCTCATATTTATAGTAATCATTGTTGTGGCTATCGTACAACAAATCTCAAAAGCCGGCAAAGAGAAGAAAACACCTTCCCCCAAGGAAGTGCTTGCAGATATGTTTCCTGAAATAGAGCAGGAAAGCATGGAAGAAAAGGTGTCTGTTTCTCCAGCTCCGGCGGTTCGCAAACCTCAGTCCTCCCGTATGCAGAACCAGTCAATAATCAGAAAAGCGGTCGCTCCACCTCTGGCAGAAAATAAGAGGGAAAACCGGACTCCTATAAAACTGAGTACTAAAGAAGAGGCGCGGCGTGCTTTCATTTATTCAGAAATTTTTAATCGAAAATATTAATAACAACTATACTAATAAAGAATAACACATTGAATATCATGGGATTTAATATTATTTCCGCAGCCGAAGCAGCCAGCTACATCAAGCATGGCTACAATATTGGACTTAGTGGCTTTACTCCAGCAGGAACACCCAAAGCCGTAACCCCCGAAGTCGCCAAAATAGCAGAAGAAGAACATGCCAAAGGTAATCCTTTCCAAATTAGTATTTTTACCGGCGCCTCTACAGGGGATGCTACAGACGGGATCTTGTCCAGAGTAAAAGCAATCCGTTACCGTGCTCCCTACACAACCAACCCCGATTTTCGTAAAGCCGTGAATAACGGTGAAATAGCATATAATGACATCCACTTGTCACAAATGGCACAGGAAGTACGTTATGGCTTCATGGGCAAAGTAGATGTTGCCATTCTGGAAGCATGCGAAATCACACCCGACGGCAAAGTATACCTGACAGCTGCCGGAGGTATCGCTCCAACCATCGCACGTCTGGCAGATAAAGTAATTATCGAGCTGAACGCCGCCCACAGTAAAAACGGTATGGGGCTGCATGATGTTTATGAACCGCTTGATCCGCCTTACCGCCGTGAAATTCCCATCTTCAAGCCCAGTGACCGCATCGGTTTACCTTACGTACAGGTAGATCCGAAGAAAATCATCGGAGTAGTGGAAGTGAACACACCTGACCAGGCCCGTTCATTCACCGCACCGGATCCTATCACCGACCAAATCGGACAAAACGTTGCCGACTTCCTGGCTGCTGATATGAAACGAGGCATTATTCCTGCAAGCTTCCTGCCATTGCAGAGTGGGGTAGGAAACATCGCCAATGCCGTATTGGGCGCTTTGGGACGAGACAAGACAATCCCTGCTTTTGAAATGTATACCGAAGTACTGCAAGATGCAGTAGTGGATCTGATTCGTCAAGGACGTGTGAAATTTGGAAGTACTTGTTCATTGACTGTCACAAACGAATGTCTGCAAGGAATTTATGATGACATCGACTTCTTCCGTGACAAACTGGTAATGCGTCCATCCGAAATCTCAAATAACCCGGAAGTTATACGCCGCCTCGGTGTTATCTCTATCAATACTGCTATCGAAGCAGACATTTATGGCAATGTAAACTCTACTCACATCAGCGGCACTAAGATGATGAACGGCATCGGTGGTTCTGGTGACTTTACCCGCAATGCCTATATTTCCATCTTTACTTGTCCGTCTGTGGCAAAAGAAGGAAAAATCAGTGCCATCGTTCCTATGGTTTCTCATGAAGATCACAGCGAACACGATGTCAATATTATCATTACCGAACAAGGTGTTGCCGACTTACGCGGAAAGAGCCCGGTAGAACGCGCCCAAGCCATCATCGAAAACTGTGCACATCCGGACTATAAGAACATTCTTTGGGACTATGTAAAAATGTCTTCCAAAGGACAGACTCCTCATTGTATTTCTGCCGCACTGGCTATGCATGATACACTGGCCAAGAAAGGAGATATGCGCTTGATAGACTGGGCAGAATATAAATAGTCATTATTTGCTGTTTTCAATACATCTCCGGTCAGCTTATATACCTGACCGGAGTTTTTTTATATATTCCTCACCTTTTCGTACAAAAAACAATATCTCCCACCATTTTAGTCAAAAAATACACGGACTATTCTCATAATTATTCTATTTTTGCCATGTAACTAATCATTTTTACTATTTTACTATGAGAAACAGAATTCTATATTTATTTGCTTCCCTTGTGATTCTGAGCGGTTGCGGTAACCAACCGGCTTATAAAAACAGTAATTTATCTCCTGAAGAACGGGCAGAAGATTTATTGCAGCAACTTACATTAGAAGAAAAAGTAGCTTTAATGATGGACAACTCCAAACCTGTCGAAAGATTGGGCATCAAACCTTATAATTGGTGGAATGAGGCCTTGCACGGAGTGGCACGAAGCGGACTGGCTACAGTCTTTCCACAACCCATAGGAATGGCCGCTTCCTTTGAACCCGACGCCATACATACCATTTATACGGCAGTATCGGATGAGGCGCGGGCCAAAAATACAGCTTACTCGGCTGCAGGAAGCTACGAGCGTTATCAAGGTCTGACTATGTGGACACCCACCGTCAATATTTATCGCGATCCCAGATGGGGGAGAGGTATTGAAACGTATGGGGAAGATCCTTATCTGACAAGTGTCATGGGGGTAAATGTAGTGAAAGGACTACAATGCACGGATGCAAATCAAAAATACGATAAAATACACGCTTGCGCCAAGCACTTTGCCGTTCACTCGGGACCGGAATGGAACCGGCACGAATTCAATGCCGAAAATATAAAACCACGTGACTTGCATGAAACTTATCTGGTTCCTTTCGAAGCTTGGTAAAGGAAGGAAAAGTAAAAGAAGTAATGTGTGCCTACAATCGTCTGGAAGGAGATCCTTGTTGCGGAAGCGACCGCCTGCTGATGCAAATTCTCCGTCAGGAATGGGGATATGAAGGTATTGTACTCTCAGACTGTGGCGCCATTGACGATTTCTATCGGGAAAAAGGACATAAAACACATCCGAACGCTGAATCGGCCTCTGCCGCCGCAGTATTAAGCGGTACGGATCTGGAATGTGGTTCTAGTTATAAAGCATTAGTAGAAAGCGCTAAAAAAGGATTAATCAGTGAAAAGGATATTGATGTATCCGTAAAACGATTATTAAAAGCACGCTTTGAATTGGGTGAAATGGACGATCCCAGTAAAGTGGAATGGACTAAAATTCCTTATTCTGTGGTTTGCTCGGCAGAACATGATTCCCTGTCACTAGATATAGCACGCAAATCAATGACGCTGTTACTGAACAAAAATAATATCCTGCCACTGAAACGCGGTGGACAAACCATCGCCGTCATGGGACCTAACGCAAATGACTCTGTGATGCAATGGGGTAATTATAACGGTACTCCCAAACATACGATCACCTTATTGGAAGGTATCCGCTCAGCCATGGGAGAGAATGACAAACTGATCTATGAACAAGGTTGCAGCTGTAGAACGCTCATTAATCAGAAGCGTTTTCAACCAGTGTACTTCTAAAGAAGGTCCAGGGTTCTCCGCCCGCTATTGGAACAACAAGGAATATGAAGGAAATGCGGCAGCCACCGCACAACTCACCACCCGTTCCGCCTTTGTACCTCAGGAGCCACCGTATTTGCCCCCGGTGTGAATCTGACCGATTTCTCGGCCATCTATCAAAGTGTGTTCACCCCCCAAGAAACAGGAGAGGTTATTTTCAACTTTTATAGTTGTGGAGCTACACAATTATTGATAAATGGTGAAGAAGTAAAGAAATTCACCAACAAACATGGGGGCAGGGGACAAGCTTACGCCATGCATGCAGAAGCCGGCAAGCCATACGATATAGAAATCCGCTTCCAATACTTTAGTGGAGACGCACAGTTGAATTTTGATCTTGGGTTTAAAGAAGAAGTCAACATTAAGAATACGGTAGCAAAAGTGAAAGATGCTGATATAGTTATATTTGCAGGCGGTATATCTCCAAGTTTGGAAGGAGAGGAGATGGGTGTCAATTTACCGGGATTCCGCAAAGGAGACCGTACTGACATCGAGCTTCCAGCTGTTCAGCGTGAATTAATAAAAGCACTCTGTGATGCCGGGAAAAAAGTTATTTTCGTTAATTTTTCCGGATCACCCATTGCTATGGAGCCCGAAACCAAATATTGTCAGGCCATTTTACAAGCATGGTATCCGGGACAATCCGGAGGTAAAGCTGCCGCCGAAGTCTTGTTTGGAGATTACAATCCTGCAGGACGACTGCCCGTTACTTTTTACCGGAATATAGCGCAATTGCCTGACTTTGAAGATTATAATATGACAGGACGCACTTACCGTTATTTTAAAGGTGATCCTCTTTTCCCGTTCGGTTATGGTTTGAGTTATACCACTTTTAACTATGATAACATCAAACTGGATCAAACGATTAAAGTAGGGGAAACTGCCAAAATGGTTATTCCTGTAACCAATGCCGGTAATCGTGACGGGGAAGAAGTAGTACAGGTATATCTGAAAAAACAAGAAGATGCGGAAGGACCGGCTAAAACACTGCGTGCTTTCAAACGTGTACAAATTCCTGCAGGAAAACAGTCAATGTAGAATTAGAGTTAACACCCAAACAATTGGAATGGTGGGACGCGCAGACAAATACCATGCGCACCATAGCCGGAAACTTCGATATAATGGTAGGGGGTAATTCTAAAGATGCTGAATTACAAGTAAAGACGCTGACATTGCAATAATAACTCCGAATAAAATAAATCAAGTCTGCGGCATTTTTGTCAAACTCTATATTTAAAACAAAAATGCCGCACTTGACAAAATAAAACATCAGAACAACTCAATCTGCTTATCTGCCTTTATTTGTTGCACAAAATAGTTGTCATGACTCACCACCAACAAAGTGCCTTGATAATCCTTCAAAGTTTCGGTCAAGATCTCCATACTCAGAATATCAATATTATTAGTAGGTTCATCCACAATAAAAACATCGGGGGCCTGTGCACTCACCATAAGACAACAGAGAGAAAGTTTCATCTTCTCACCTCCACTCAGATAACTACACTTCTTGTTCCATGTGGAAACAGGAAACAAAAAACGGTTGAGAATCGTTCTCAATTCATTATCATACAATTCACTATTGAATAAAGCAAGTTGTTCTAATACCGACAAATCATTACGAATTGTAGAATATTCCTGATCAAGATAAACGTACGTCAGCCCTTCTGCCTGTATCAAAGAACCTTGAGTAGGAGCAAGACTTCCGGTTATCAACCTCAATAAAGTTGTTTTACCACTACCATTACTTCCTTTCAAATGAATACGGTCACCACTTTTGATGGTAAACTCAAGAGGAGAAGACCACAAAGGATTTTCTCCATACGAATAATTCACACTTGAAGCTACGATAAGTATCTTACCGATATGCAAAGAAGATGAATTGAAATTTACTTTCATCGTCTTCATATCAGGTAAAGCTTTACGCAGTTCTACTGTTTCTCCTGCCAAAACACGGATCTTATCAGCATGAACATCTCCTAAACGGACAGCACTTTTCTCAGCCTGATCCCTGAATGTATGCATTGCCATCTTTCCGACTCCTTTCTTCACATTTTGTTTTTTACCTCGCACATCATGCTTTTGTTGACGCTCCATTACCTCACGTGCCTGCTTCCGGGCTTTTTGTAATTGCTTTTCATTCTCCTCCAACCGGGTTTGCAGAGCTTCTACAGCCAATTTCTTCTGTTCTTTATAGAAATCGTAATTTCCAGCATAATAAGTGACACCTTTTGCAGTAAGCTCATAGGTAGAAGAAAGTAAATTGAGTAATGTCCGGTCATGGCTGACAACCAGTATCCCTGCCGTAGCAGTAGTTATAAAACGGTACAGCCGGATACGGCTTTCGTCATCCAAATGATTGGTAGGCTCATCCATCAAGATAAAAGCAGGAGAGTATATAGTAATTCCTGCTAGAAAAACTTTTGTTTTCTCACCGCCACTCAACAAATGCACGGGATAGGAGAGAGGTACTTCTGCCAACCCCCATTCATTCAAAGCAGCAACCGCTTTCTCTTCTATTTCCCAATCATCCGCCAAAGCCGTAAAATGCTCTATTGAAGCATCTCCCTGTAAAATGGCATGAAGTGCATATAACTTTCTTTCTATTCCCAATGCCCCGGCTACTGTCAAATGATTAAACTGACCAAAATGCTGTGGAATAGAATAGGGGATATCCGGACATATAATTTGTCCTTCAGAAGGTAATAACTCTTTAGTTATCAATCGCATCAAGGTAGATTTTCCCGAACCGTTGTTTCCGATGAGGGCTACTTTTTGCCCTTTACTGATAGTAAAACTGACATTACTGAAAAGCACATCTTTATCCGGATGCATGTAAGTAATGGACTGTACATGTATACACATACTCTTTCTAAGAATTTTAAATATGAATACTGAAAAGTTCGTAGTTGGAATAAGAAGACAACTATTGCGCAACAAACGAAATTATTTCGCCTGCTGTCCCAACGTAAAAACAAATAGTTGTATGGAAATGAATGTTTTAAATTCTCATCGGAATATTTTTAAATTTGCGAGGCAAAGATAGCAGGTTTATGGAACATAAAAAAATATTCCCCAATCTAAATGAATAGATTGAGGAATATCAGAATAAAAAATCTATTTATTCAAATGAAGGCAAAGTCACAGAGAAATGAGGATTCGGAGTATGCTGTGTTCTGATAATCTCTTTCATTTGTTTCACAATATCCGGATGTCCGGCAGCGATATCATGGTCTTCATGAATATCTGTAGCAAGATTGTAAAGGAAAGGAGTCCCTTTTTTCACTACCATCTTCCAGTCTCCCATACGTACACCAATCTGATCGGTTTCATCAAATTCCCAATACAAGAAATCATGTTTCTTCTGTCCTTCCTGTCCTAACAAAGTCGGAGCAAAAGAAATACCATCAAAATAATTCCATGTCTTTTTTCTTGTTAGTGTACTTCTTCACATAATTCTTCACACCTGCCAAGTCACAAAATGTAGGCATCAAGTCATAGAAAGCTAACTGATGATCATTAACCGTTCCTTCGGGTACTTTACCCGGCCAACGCACAATGAACGGAATACGAATCCCCCCTTCATAACATTGACGTTTCAATCCACGAAGTTTGCCATCACGACCAAAGAAGGTAGGGTCAGCTCCCCCTTCTTCATGGGGGCCGTTATCACTGGTAAAAATCACAATGGTATTTTCGTCCAGTCCTTTCTCCTTTAATTTGTTCAAAACTTCTCCTACATAATAATCCAAGCGAGTAATCATGCCGGCAAACTGCGCATGGGTGTGTACCGACGGATTATATCTTGATCCTTCCTGTCCACCCCAAGTTTTATCTTCAAAAAACTTCTTTTGATAACCTGTCAGAATAGAATCTTCGGGCTGCGCCAGCTCTGCATGAGGAAGCGTATAAGTAAAAATACCAAAGAAAGGTTGCTTGCCATCCTGTTTATCCAACCATTTCATTGCTTCTTCATGGATCATATCCGCAGAATATTGCGGACGTTTGAAATAGTCCTTACCAAACATAGGATAGTTGATATTCTCATCCATCACTACACGAACCACTGCCGTATCACCAGCCGATTTACTATACCGGTTCAGGAAATTCGGATAATATAAATGAGCCTGAAACTGGCAAATATAACCATAATATTCATCAATACCCCGTTTGTCCGGCGTAGACACAGATCCCTCATAGCCCCTGCCCATTTACCAAACATACCGGTAGTATAACCGTTATCTTTCATTATTTCAGGTATAATCACATGACCGGGATCGTATGGATGTTGCCCCACCACGGCATATTCCTTATTATTTCCATACATCACAACAGGGGCATCGCGCCAGTACTCTTTGTTCCCACGTACTTCACAATGTCCGGAATGTTGTCCGGTCATAAATGACGCACGTGATGGAGCACTCACCGGACTACCGGCATACGCTTGTGTAAAACGCATACCTTCTTTAGCCATATTATCAATATTCGGTGTACTGATGTAGGACTGACCATAACACCCTAAATCACCATAACCCATATCATCACACATAATATAAATGATATTCGGTTTAGGAGTTTTCTGAGCATAAGCGCCTAATAGAGGAAATGCTAATCCACTGGTTAAAAGAAAGAGGTTTCGATTTTTCATATATTCTGTTTTTTACTGAATTTAATAATTACTACTCCTGCTATAAACATCGGCAATTTAGAGAAAATATCCTAGGCTGCAAAGCTATAGAAGAAAAAAATATCATTCACCTACTCTCGATAATAAGGATTCAATTTCACAGGAATAGGAGCATGAGTTTCTTGAATCCACTTCATCAGTTTCTGATAAAGTTCTCCTCGCTTTACAGGATTTGAACCTGATAGATCTTGTGATTCTCCCAGATCATTCTTCAAATTAAACAGTTCCATAGACTTATCTTCATAATGATATATCAATTTCCAATCACCTGAACGAATACTGGAATAAGGTTTTGCACGGAAATCTCTTCCCCCGTTTAAATAAGACTCCAAATAAGCCGGAAAATGCCAGAAAAGATCACGTTCCGTCTCATTATTATTTATAAGCGTAAAAATATCTTTTCCATCTAAGTTAGCAGGAATCTTACCCTGTGCCAAAGTAACAAAAGTTGGATAAAAATCAACTCCTGTTATTGGAACAGATGAACGGATGCCTCCTTCTATTTTACCAGTCCACCTTATAATCAACGGCACACGGCTCCCACCTTCATAAGGCATTCCCTTTCCTCCATTTAACGGATAATTGTCTGTCACTGGTTCCGAACCTCCATTATCTGAATAAAAAATGACTATTGTACGATCTGCTATTCCTAATGTCTTAATAACTTGGCATATCCTACCAACACTATCATCTAGTTTTTCAATCATTGCAGCATATATAGGATTCTTATGATATTTACCGGGAGTTTTATTACGATATTTATTTATCAATGAATCAGGTGCTTGCAAAACCGTATGTACGGCATGATGGGACAAATGTAAGAAAAAAGGACCTTCACTATGAGATTTTATAAAAGAAACAGCTTCTTCAGTTAACCGATCAGTAAGATATTCACCCAATATACCTTCTTCTAATCCCACATGACATTTACTTTTATCAGGCAGACAATAGGGATAAAAATAAGAATAGGGAGCTCCTGCTCTATTACCGCCCACATTCCATATAAATCCCTGTGACAAGGGTCCTGTACCGTCCTCATCATCCCCCAAATGCCACTTCCCGATATGACCACACTGATAACCCTGTTCTTGCAAAGCCTCGGCCATAGTCACAAAGTCGGCACAGACATCTTCTACATTGGGAATAGCTATATATTTACGTTTGGTACGATCACCACGGTCGGGAGGACTAACTGTATATACTCCATGGCGTGGCGTGTACATTCCTGTCATCATACAAGCACGGCTAGGTGCTGAATTGGCGGCTGCAGCGTAAGCATTGTCAAACAATATTCCTTCTGTAGCAAGACGGTCTATATTAGGAGTTTCATAATAATCACTGCCCATTACACCCAAATCCGTCCAACCTAAATCATCAGCCAAAATAAACACGATATTAGGTTTTTCTTTTGTAACGATATCGATAGAAAAGCTCTGTTGTATTCCTACGGTACACAACACTACAGTAGTCAATCCTATTTTCTGAAATCTCATTTTATTTCGATTTTTCTAAGTTTAAAAACCAAACAAGACCGTCTCCATACGTTATTCCGCATTTGAGACAGCCTCATTCGTATCACACTATAAATTACCAACCAGGATTCTGTTCCAGTTCTGGGTTCAATAATATTTCGGTAGTCGGTACTTGATACAAATAATATTTATCTAACCAACCTTTACCTTCTTTTAGAGGATCATTGAAAAGATACAAATTACCTTCCGTCAATGAACCGTCAGTTCCATCAGAATAACCAGTTTCAGGATTATATAAAGTCATATTATTTTTCATTGCCTCTTCTTTACTCATCCAAAGACCAGTTGCAGGTTTATTGAGGAACCACGGAGCCATACGCCAACGACGGATATCATAAATACCAAATCCCTCACCCATCAATTCTATAATACGTTCGCGACGAATTTCCCATAAGACAGGATCAACCAAAATACCACTTTCATTACCTTTAGGATAGTATTTTCCACGGTTAGGATCAAAACTATCATTAATGTCAGCAACCACCATTTTGACTACACCGGCACGATCACGCAACTTATTGATTGTTTTGTCTGCAACCCCTTGGTCAAATACTCCCAATTCAAATTTGGCTTCAGCTTCATTCAACAGGACTTCTTCAACTTTAAAAATAGGTTTGTCAGCTGTATTCAAATTACCATTATTAAAGCTGGTTTCCCAGTTATCCCAATTCTTCCATACATAGTAGCCTGAACGGCAAGTCACAAATGCTCCAGTACCTAATCTTGGTATTTCAGGTACAAGTGATGCACTCCAGTTCTGCCCAGGCAAACGTTTCATACCAACACCCGGGTTACTGCAACTTTCATTTGCTCCCATAATATCAATATATTCACGGTCTGCCGGATTGTCTGTATACGACCAGGTAGGATAGTCGCCTTTTCCAGATTTTACTTTATAAGGAGGTATAACCGTGTGATACAAACGCGGGTCACGGTCACGAAATACCGCATACATGTCCTTATTTCCATGGTAGCCCGATCCGTCAGCCAAAATCGGCTTGCCATTCTTCATCAAATAAAGATCTACCGTATTCTGGTTCATCTCCACATAGTGTGAAGAAGTATGTTCAATATAACTCATGCCCATAGGATTTATATCCTTCACATAAGATTTATAGAGAATGATACCTGGAACTTGTCCCAAATCCTCTGTTGTCCACATTTCACCATATCCGGCACCGGGTTGACCGTCTGTTCCTGTGTAAAGAGTAGGATAAGCGGCCATTAATAACTCGGATGCGCGTACACACTCTTGCAGATATTTTTCAGCATCACCCAATTCATGATATTTCCTCCATGTACCTTCACGTAATCCGAAACGCGAAATAACGGCACGTACACAATCTTGGTTAATCGTATTGTCCCCATCCTGTGATGTGAAATTTCCAATATTCTGTTCCGCCCATTGCAGACGTTCCAATACCTTGTCGGCTACGGTTTTTCTATCCACACGAGGTCCATAAGCTTCGGGAGAATCTTCCTGCAATACCTGGTCCACCCAAGGCACATCGCCAAAACGATCTATCAATTCCATATACCAAAAAGAATGAAAAAAATATCCTACTGCACGCCAATGGTCTTTCTGAGCCTCTGTCATACTAGAATTATCAATGTGTGAAAGCATGATATTGACACGGCGGATAAATGATTTAAAATCCCAGCCATTACCGGATGCTACACTGGCAACTGTCTGATAAGCAAATTCATTGTAGCCACTTTCATATTTTTGCTGAAAGTATCCTGCTGCCATATCGCCCTTATACTGTCCGTCTTGTCCGAATCCTTGTAAGGAAGTGCGAATAGTATTATTTGTAAACATCTCATAACAAGGCCACATAAAAGCCTTGAAGTTATCGTAGGAATTGAATGCATTATTCTCCGTCAAGTCTGTAACAGGAGTCTTTTCCAAGAAACTATCATTACAACTAGAGAGGCTGATTCCTGCGAGAATTGCTAAACTTATAAATAATCTTTTCATATACTCGTACTAATTTAAGGTTTATAATGTAAGATTAAGCCCAAAGGATACTGTGCGGAATGCGGGATAATCCCATTTCAGCGTTTCCGGGTCGATACCCTTTGGCAATGATGAGAACGTTGCCAGATTTTCTACACTGACAAAAGCACGTAACTGCGACAAAGATATTTTGGTAATCCATGCTTTGGGGAATGTATATGACAAAGTAACATTCTTGATACGCAGATAAGAAGCATCGGACAAGTACTTGTCTGACTGGCGGTAATTAGAGCCTTGGTTACCATAGTTGCCATAAATACGTGGGAACTCAGCATTAGGATTAACTGCTGTGTAATCACCATTGGCAGCATCTACCGGTTGCCAGTAATCACCCAAACCTTTATATAAAGGAATAAACTTAAAGTCAGAATATAATGGGAAAGTCAATGTATTGGCAATCCATTTATCGCGTTTACCGGTTCCTTGCAAAAAGGCACTCAAATCAAAACCTTTATAGTTTAATCCTAGATTAATACCATAAAGATAACGAGGAGTTTCATTACCAATCACTTTACGGTCGCCCGGATTATTCAACGTATTGTTGCCGCTGGAAATCATATTTGTCCCTCTTTCATCATCCATTAAGTTCTTGAACTTCACATCACCCGGACGAGGATTATAGCCATCTATGCTTGGAACGCCATCCTTTAATTTCCATGAAGAAGTATCGACAAAATCGTCTACGGTATAATAACCATCTGTTTCATATCCCCAGATTTCGCCTAATTCCTTACCTTTATAAAACTCCCAAAATGTATATGTTCCACCCGTCAGCGCATTCGTCTTTTGGCTGCTTAATATGTAGGATGAGTTACTGTCATACTTCACAATCTTTGACTTGCTGTCGGACAGGTTGAAACCGACTCGGTAGCTCACCTTTCCAATCTGGTCGCGCCAATTGAAACTCAGTTCCCAGCCACGTGTACGCATATCTGCCGTATTCTGATAAGGAGCATCCGCACCTACTACAGCAGGCAATTGCACACCCGGAGCAAGCATGCCGTTCGTATTACGCTGATACCAGTCAAAAGTACCTGTAAAGCGATTACTGAACATAGAGAAATCAATACCGATGTCTAATGTCCCTACCTTTTCCCAAGTAAAGTTACGACTTACCAATGAAGGAATAGAAGTAATAGCGGTTACATAATTACCATTGGATATCCAACCATTGTATTTATTATTCACCGCCATAGTTGGAATAAACGAATAAGCAGGCACGTTCTGGTTACCAATCATACCATAAGAAGCACGTAGCTTCAAAGAACCTAACCAATTCTGAGTACTTTCCATGAATTTTTCCTGTGCAATGTTCCAACCGGCCGAAACAGAGGGGAAGAAACCGTAACGTGATTCTTTAGGAAACTTAGAAGAACCGTCATAACGTCCGTTTACTTCCAGCAAATATTTATCCTGATAGTTGTAGTTCACACGGAAGAATCCGCCGCGAACAGAAAACTCATTATACTTGTCCGTAGCTTTCAATGTAGATGTACCCGAACCCAATGAAGGCACCTCAATAACAGCTTGTCCATAGGATAAAGCCTCCATTGTTTCCTGATAACTGGATTCTTGATTGAAACCTGCCATTATCTTAAACTGATGATTACCCAATGAGAAATCATAAGTACCATACAAGTTGATTGAGTTATAGTCGGTATATCTTTTCTTTTTTTGTAGATAGTCATTGGTCGGAGTCGTGTCTTTACCACCTTGCACAGTAGTATATACCACACTTCCCGTATACCAGCTATAATCATATATATTCTTGTCGAAAGTATATTCAAATGCTATTTCAAATCCCTTTAATGGCTTCAATATAGACTTCAGGAAAATACGAGGATTGTCATACAATGTTTTTTCTGGATTGGACCAACGTATCTGATTGGACGGAGTAAAGAAAGGTAATCCATCGCCTGCAACAGAAATACCTTCCGGCATATTGCTTCCGGATAGAAAGAAGCAAGACGAGTACTGTAAACAGCGCCCAAAGCAGACTTTGGCTCCATTCTTTTACTATGTGCATAGCTAAAAGTGGCTTCCTGAGTAAACCATTTTGTAACATTGGCAGATATAAATCCACTGACATTCATTCGTCTGTATTTATCCTTGTCAGTAATCAGCACACCGTCATTATCAATAAATCCGGCAGAAAGACGATAACGGAGCTTATCAGTACCACCTGTCATTGATATATTATGTGTATGCTGGAAACTAGTCTCAAGCATGTTCTTCACCAAGTCCTTTTCATTCATATAATAAACAGCCCCATCCGTATCTTTAAAGATACCATCGCCGACAGTAGGAATAGAAGACGGATTATTACGATATTGCTCCAAATATCCCATCCATTTGCTTACACTAGGCGAACCCATTGTCCAGAATTGATCTCCGGCTGCATCAGAATAGGCCTGCAAATATTCCATCAACGGTGCCTGTTCTGGCAAATTCATGGCAGTTGCAAAGGCAAAGTTATTATTATAATTCAGTTGGAAAGAAGTTTCTCCTTTCGGACGTTTGGTAGTAACCAAAATTACACCACCGGCAGCACGGGCACCATAAATGGCAGCTGAAGCAGCATCTTTCAACACTGTAACCGTTTCAATATCCTCAGGATTAACCATATCCAAGTCTCCTTCCACATTGTCAATCAAAATCAAAGGCTTGATAGCACTACCATAAGAACCATCATCATTTTTAATACCTACAGAATAAGCGCCACGAATCTGGAATGACTTACTTTTACCTGGAGCATTGCCATCACTAGACACAAACAAGCCGGGAACCGTACCTTGCAATGCATCAGCAGCTTGTGACAAAGGACGATTGCCTATCACTTCATCCATCTTGACCGAGGCAACGGCTCCTGTCAGGTTTGCTTTTTTCTGCGAACCGTATCCCACTACCACCACTTCATCTAAAGTTTCAGTGTCCTCACGTAATACCACCTGAATAGTTTTTGTATCACGTACAGTTACCTCTTGAGATTTATAACCAATATAACTGATTTGTAACTTCACAGGAAATTCAGAAACTTCTAAAGAAAATTTTCCATCAAAATCTGTGATACACCCGTTAGTAGATCCCATTACCACAACAGAAGCACCAATAACTGGTTCTTTTGCCACATCCATAACCAATCCGGTAATTGCATTTTGTCTTGATTGCTGGGGTTTATAAACAGAAATATGCTCCCCTTCCACTTTATAACGGATATTTTTCCCTACAAACAACATCTCAAGCACCTCTTCCACACTTTTATTTTTAACATCAATAGATACTTTCTCATTCATATTAATATCATTATTACGAACAAGGAAAGAGTAGCCGGTCTGTTTTTCAATCTCATAAAAAACCCGACTCAAAGCCACTGAACGCTGTTGTATAGAAAGTTTTGCCTCCTGAATAGGCAATGCGGCCATAGTGACATTTCCCCATAGTAGAAATGAAACTATCCATACAAGAGAGAGGCAATGCCCCCTACGAACTTTACAAAAGTTTTTTTTCATACTTAGAATTTTTAGTTAACAATTATTTAAGCATGTACTTTTCACAGTACTTTTTATCTATCAGTTACCGGTCTGTAATAACTATTGTTTTTCCTTTCTTTCTCCACATAAACTTATTATCCACATCTAAATAAGAAAGAATTTCATCCAAAGTCAGATTCGTATCTATACTTCCTGAAAAATATTCAGTATACACTTTCCGAGACTGCACAAGTATCTGTACATCATATTTTTTCCCGATTGTTTTCAAAATATCAAATAACTTTTCATTAACAAATACCAGTCTTCCTGTAGTCCATGCTGCTTGAGATACCGCATCTATCTTTCTCATAGACAATACCTTATCATTTTTATTATAAACAGCTTGCTCATCAGGAGAAAGAAGAATATTCTTTTTAGCATCTGAAGTAGTGTAAACATTCACACTACCTTCCACAAGGCTCACTTTTATTTCCGCATCATCAGGATAAGAAGCCACATTAAATGTTGTACCTAATACTTTTATATTCAATTCCCCCGTATGAACAATAAAAGGCTTGAGCATATTTCTAGAAACTTTGAAATAAGCCTCACCTGAAAGAAAAACTTTCCGGTCAGTCCGCTGCTGCAAAGAAACATCATACTTTAAAACCGTCCCCCCATTCAGAAAAACAATGGTACTATCAGGCAATAATAATTTCGAACTAGCCCCCTGGGGAACCTCAATCTGACAATAAGAAGGAGTAAGAACTTCTGGACTAGGCGAATGATATAAATAAAAGAATGTTATACTACAACCAATCAGTAAAGTCCATATAGCAACGCTTCTCCAAACGCTTATTTTACGGAAAAAGAATGTTTACGAGAAGAATAGAAATTCAATGTATCACACAATTGCTCAAAGTTTTGCTCTTTCCTGCGTGCAAACCAAGAAGAGGATGCCAATGCATAAGAACGGGCTATTTCACGATATTTTTCGCGACAAGCATTCTCTCTTTTCAGTAATATAGTTAGTTTCTGCATATCTTCAGACGAGATTTCGCCTTTCAGATAATCCAGCATTATTCGTTCAAATTCATCTATTTGGCTGTTCATTTTATATCTTTGGAATTATCTACTATAGATAATACACAAGCAACAGACAAAACATTTAAGCCAAAAACAGATTTTTTTCATTCTTTTTTAGAAAAGAAAAAATAATAGAATCCCTACTCTAGATCCCACCTTTTCTCTTATTTTATCCATGGCATTTTTTACATGTACTCTGACTGTATTGACTGAAATATTATTTTTATCTGCAATCTCTTGAGGAGTCAGATTGGAATAAAGATATTGCTCAAAAATGAACCTGCATTTATCAGGCAAGGAAGACACTATATTTTGGACTGATTTTTCCAAATCAGCTAATTCCATTTCTTGCAAAGGCGAACACTCGGAAGCACAAAATTCTTCTTGATACTCAAGTAATGCTTCACGGTATTCATCTATAATTCTTTCACGGCTGTGAAGCGAACGGAGGTAATTCAAACACCCGTTCTGAATAGCACGTATCAAATAAGCATGAATAGGAAAAGATAACTCACCACGCCTATACCATATTTTAGCAAAAGTTTCATTAACTATATCTTGCGCTTCCACAGGGTTAAAGATATAAGAATTAGCACAAGCACAGAGATAGACAAAATAGCTATTATATAAAACCTCAAAAGCTTTTTCTTCTCCTTTGTTTATTCTTTCAATCAAATCTTTATCTACTATACTTGCATCCATCTTTATTAAGACTATTAATATTGCAAATATAGCATTTCTTAAAAACATCATGCCAATAAAACTATTTCTTATTAAAAAACTCTAGTAATAATCAACTGAAAAAAGAAATAAGTTCCAGCTCATAATCTGAAGAATAATACCTAACTTTGTTTCCGACGAAAATCAAACCCTAAATAAAATGAACAAAAAGCTATTATTCTCCCTGTTACTGGCAGGAACAGCTTTCACCGGACATGCCGATGAGGCTAGATTACTCCGTTTTCCCGCTACCAATGGCTCCGACATTGTCTTTTCTTACGCCGGAGATCTGTACAAAGCACCTTTGAATGGAGGAGAAGCACAAAAGCTGACTTCCCATATCGGTTATGAAATGTTCGCACGTTTTTCTCCGGATGGAAAATCAATTGCTTTCACCGGTCAATATGACGGTAACACTGAAGTATATCTGATTCCAACTGACGGAGGCGAACCCCAACGACTTACCTACACAGCAACAAACAACCGGGATGACTTAGGAGATCGAATGGGTCCCAATAACATAGTAATGACTTGGACGCCGGATGGAAAAAACATAGTCTACCGCAATCGTATCAGTGACGGTTTTGATGGCAAACTATGGAGCATATCGAAAAACGGAGGAATGCCCGAAGTGATTCCATTACCCGAAGGAGGTTTTTGCAGCTATTCTCCCGATGGAAAAAAGCTGGCTTACAACCGGGTTATGCGAGAATTCCGTAATTGGAAATATTATCGCGGTGGCATGGCAGATGACATTTGGATTTATGATCCGGCTGCTAAGAAAGTAGAGAATATCACCAATAATATTGCACAAGATATTATCCCTATGTGGATAGGAGAGGAAATCTACTTTATTTCCGATCGGGATCGCACCATGAATATCTTTGTTTATAATATCCGGACCAAACAAACTGAAAAAGTAACTAACTATACGGATTATGATGTAAAATTCCCCAGCAGTAACGGACAAATTATTGTCTATGAACATGGAGGATACCTCTATAAACTGGATCCTAAAACGCGCAAATCAGAAAAAATCTCCATCACGCTGACTTCAGACAATATCTATGCCCGAAAAGAAATGAAACGGGTAGCAGATAACCTGACTGCCGCCAGCCTTTCACCGGATGGCCACCGTCTGGTAGTAACTGCTCGCGGAGAAGTATTCGATATCCCTGCCGAAAAAGGGGTAACCCGTGATATCACCCGCACCCCGGGAGCCAATGAACGGGAAGGAGAATGGAGTCCGAACGGTAAACAAATAGCCTATATCAGTGACCGTACCGGTGAAACTGAAATCTGGCTACAATCTGTCGAAGGGGGTGATCCCATCCAACTGACCCAAAACAATGATACTTATATCCGCCAACTGATGTGGAGCCCGGACAGCAAGAAAATACTTTATACCGACCGTAAAAACCGTATCGTAGAAGTTGATATTGCCTCAAAAGCGAAACGGACTGTCATGCAGAATCCGGAAGGAGAGTTCTATGAAGTGAACTATTCACCAGACAGCCAATGGATTACCTATACTAAATCCGGAGCTAATAACATGAGTGTCATTTATGTATACCATCTGACTTCAGGTAAGGAATATCCGGTGACCGAAAAATGGTACAGTTCTTCTTCACCTGTCTTCAGCACGGATGGAAAATACCTCATATTCAGTTCCGAAAGAGATTTTAATCCCATCTACAGCCAGACAGAATGGAATCATGCCTATAATCGTATGGGAGGAGTCTATATGGCCATGCTCGCCAATGACACACCGTCACCTTTATTACCTTCGGATGAAATGGTCAGCATAGAACAACAGACTACCGATGCGGCCAATAAAAAACCGGAAGCCACAAATAATACAGTTAAAATAGATCCGGAAGGCTTGCCCGGAAGACTGATTAAATTACCTTTACAAGCAGGTAACTACGATAATTTCTATTCAGACGGTAAAAAAGTGTGGTATGCCAGTGGTAGAAGTACCAAAGTATATGATTTGGCTAAACAAAAAGAAGAAATCGTAGCCGAAGGAGCATATATGGATGTAGCTGCCAATCATAAGAAAGCATTGTTCTTTAAAGGAAATAATCTGTATATCTGTGATTTTCCATGCACTAAAGCCTCATTGGAAGAGAATATTAACTTAAGCGATATGGTTGCTCCCATTGATTACAGTCAAGAATGGGCTCAGATATTCGATGAAACATGGCGGGCTTTCCGTGACGGATTCTATCTGGAAAATATGCATGGAGCAGACTGGAATGCGATTAAAGAAAAATATGCTGTATTAGTTCCTCATGCAAAAACCCGTCTGGACTTGAACTATATCATCGGTGAGATGATTGCCGAGCTGGCTTGCGGACACGCTTATGTGAATCCGGGTGAAATAAAAGGTCCCGAATGTATTCCAATGGGATTACTGGGAGCTGAACTGAGTCGTGACAAGAGTGGCTTCTACCGTATTGACAAAATCCTACCGGGTGCAATTTACAGTCAGAAACTGCGTTCTCCCCTTACAGAACCGGGTATCGGAGTAAAAGAAGGAGATTATATCACAGCTATTGATGGCATCTCAACAGCTACTGTTGATAACATTTACAGTCTGCTAGCAGGCAAAGCCAAATGTATTGACTGAACTAAGCATAAACCGTACCGCATCAAGTAAAGGAGTACGTAAAGTGGTCATTAAACCATTAGACAATGAATACCCATTGTATCATTATAACTGGGTACAGAATAATATCAAAAAAGTGGAAGAAGCAACTAATGGTCGTGTAGGTTACGTCTATATTCCCGATATGGGACCGGACGGTCTGAATGAATTCGCCCGCTACTTCTATCCCCAACTCGATAAAGAAGCCTTGATTATTGATGACCGTGCCAATGGAGGTGGTAATGTATCTCCAATGATTATCGAACGTTTGCTTCGTGAACCCTATCGCCTGACCATGCGTCGTGGATCAACCAAAATCGGTACCATTCCTGATGCAACACTAGTGGGTCCGAAAGTATTGCTAATCAATAAATACTCGGCTTCGGACGGTGACTTGTTCCCATGGAGTTTTAAGGCAAATAAAATCGGTAAAGTTATCGGTACTCGTACATGGGGTGGCATTATCGGTATCAGTGGCCCGTTGCCTTATATGGATGGTACGGATGTACGTGTTCCGTTCTTTACCAATTATGATGCAAAGACCGGTCAATGGATAGTGGAGAACCATGGAGTAGATCCCGATATTCTGATTGATAATGACCCGGTAAAAGAACAGTTAGGTGAAGACCAGCAGTTGAATAAAGCCATTGAGGTAATTCTACAAGAGTTAAAGGATCGCAAACCATTACCTCCCGTTCCGGCTCCGAGAACTTATAAGGATTTGGGAGTGGAATAAAAAATCATTCTTTTTAATAAAGCCCGTAGCCATCATTAAGCTACGGGCTTATCTATGATTTTTTAATATAATGGATTTTGTATCAATAAATCATTTTTCTGCATTTCATCCAAATAAATAGGGAGTAAATAAGACTTATCATTCCATTTCCTCTCCTGCACATCAATAATGGAATAATTAGGCTCTGTAACTCCATAAGGATAGCGAATATCTATTCCTTGAACATTCTTAATCACTTCAGGTGCAATCATCCAACGGCGGATATCAAAATAACGATGTTGTTCATAAGCTAATTCTATTTTACGTTCATTACGATAATGTTCTTTCAAGACATCTCCCATTTCAGAATCTGGTATGTCAGGCATTCCCGCTCTTGTACGAATCATATTGATATACTTACGGGCTTCAGCATCTTCACCTAATTCTATGCATGCTTCAGCATAATTCAACAAAACTTCAGCATAACGTATCTGACGCCAAGGATAAGGTTGTTTATCATACTGATGATTAACTGAAGGATCTAAAAACTTACGCATATAATATCCTGTATAAGAACCATTCCAATCTTCAATAGGGCCTTGGCGAGTGTCTAAACCTGGTGTATAACTTCCATCTGACTGCTGATAATAAGCAGTTTGTACTATTCCTTCAGGATCACTACCTACTGTATCATCCGGACGTTGACGCCAATAAGAACCATTATACATAATAGAAGCATAGAAGCGAGGATCTCGATTTTGATAAGGGTAAGCTGCTTGTTGTGGATTATCCCAACTAAATTTGCTGCCATCTGCCATTTCATAAGAATCAACTAATTGTCCAGTAGGAGTATTTCCGCCCCAACCATGAAAACCATTGGGACTATTGAACAAACCAACACGAGGCAATTGAAAATCACTGCTATTATGATTTACATAATCATAATATTGTACCATAATATCTTCATCCGAATTATGACATAAGAAAATATCAGCATAGTTTTGAGTAGCTTCCTCTCTATTTTTCCATCCTCCATTTTCACCATACAGATGATATATACCTAAATCCATAACAGCTTTAGCAGCCTTTTTGGCCCGTTGCCAACGTTCCGTACGATCACCTCCCACATACCCTATAAGTTCAGGATGCTCATAACCGGATGCCCATAAAGACTGAGAAACAAATAAATCACTAGCCGCATAAAGCAGGACACGGGCTTTCAAAGCCATAGCAGCACCTTTCGTTGCACGGGCTTTATCTCCGTTCAAAGGCAAAATAGAAGCTGCTTCATCTAAATCTTTCACAATAAAATCTACCGTTTCTTCAAACGTATTACGAGCTACGAGTAAATCATCAGAAGGAGTAAAAGACTTCTCAATCAAAGGGATACCACCCCATTGGCTCAACAACCAATAATAAAAATAAGCACGTAAATAATGTACTTCACCCTTCAGTTTATCGACAACATCTCCTTCTAAAGCATATTTCTCTGCATTTTCAAAAAAGATATTACAGGCACGAATATTTTTATAAAGATTGGTCCAAGTTATATTATGGAAGGTTATAATCCAAAAATTAGGGGCAAGAATACCTTGATAGCTCGGACTCAATTCACTCATCACTACCGGCTGACTTTCCCATGCCCAAACCTCCATTGATTCATCACACAAAGAAGAAAGCATTACGGTATGAAATCCCCATTTCTGTCCCTCGTAAATATTATTAACAAAAGAGGTTATTAATGACTCATCCGTCCAGACAACTGCATCTGAATAACGGTCTACTGGGTCCACATCCAAAAATCATCATTGCATGCTGTTAGCATAAAACATAGCAATACAAGTAATCCATATAAACGTTTCATATTTTTCATTTTATTTAAAAAGTAAGGTTTACTCCAAAATTTATCACTTTATTCAACGGATAATTATATCCCGATCCACTTGTATTTTCGGGATCATAATCCTTCATATCAGACTGAATGTCAGCAAGTTATAAGCATTAATATAAATACGTAAATGTTCCACACCTATTTTCTTACTCCATATAGATGGTACAGTATATCCCAATTCTATATTCTTCAGACGTATATAATCAGTTTTATGCAACCAGAATGTATTCTGCTGATTTATAAAATATTCATTACTTCGATTATAGGTACGGGGAGAATCAGCATCAGGGTTTTCCTCTGTCCAACGGTTATCATAAAAACTCTTTAAGAAATTGGCAAAATCACCCGATTCTGTCGTTTGATAGAAAACTCCCCCATAGCACCTTGCAGCAAAAATGAGAGATCAAAATCCTTATATCCTAAATCTACATTCAATCCACCTGTAAATCGTGGAGTACGACTCTTATCATTACGAACACGGTCATTGCCATCTATCACATCGTCCCCATTTACATCTTTGAAAATAATATCCCCCGGACGTGCACCGGCCCAATGAGGATACGCGTCTACAGCTGCCTGATCTTTAAATATGCCGATAGCTTCGTAATAAAGTCCCGAATCGATAGGTTTGCCTGTGGACTTCTGCCATTCTGGAGTACCAGGTGCCTCATCCCAAAAAAGAATTTTGTTTTTAGCATAAACCCCATTCAAGTTTATACCCAACCGAAAATCTTTAAAATTTCTACGATAATCAATATTGAAATCCTACCCCTTGATTTTGTACTTTCCCTAAGTTTTCATCAGGAAGTACCAATCCGGAAGTGCTCGGAACAGAAGCATTTCGTTTCCATAAAATATCACTGCGTTTATTATAAAAATAGTCAATGGTAAATGCCAAATCTCCATTCAAAAATTGTAAATCAAAACCTATATTCTTTTGTGTAGCTGTTTCCCAAGTCACATTTTGATTAGGAGCTACTCCTTCTTTCAATGCTTGGTTCATCGTTGCACCATTATTAGTCAAATACATCAAATCATTGAAAGTATAGGAAGCCAAATACTGATAAGGATCAATCAAATCATTTCCTGTCTGTCCCCATGATGCCCGTACTTTGGCAAAACTAATAAAGGGCAATTTCTTTTTGAAAAAATCTTCTTCAGATATTACATATCCTAATGAAATACCCGGAAAGAATCCGAATTTATTAGAACGATCAAAAATATAGGAACCTTGATAGCGCCAAACAAACTCTACCAAATATTTAGACTTATAAGCGTAGTTCACACGACCAAAATAATTTAAACGGGCTTCCTCATACCCTGTACCTGTATTATTCATTTCATCCTGACCACCAGCAAAAAGCTGGTCAATAGCGGCAGAAAGAAAATAACGACGATAAGCTTCAAATGAATCCCCCTTATCCGTGATACGTTCTACACCTGCTAGAATATTTACATCATGATCTTGAGCAAATGTATGGCTATAACTAGCGATACCACTCAATAATACCCCCAAATTGTCTTCCATTGATTCTGTCAGACGAGGATCACTAAACCCTTTCTTTCCTTCCACCAATAGGGGCTGGCCATTTTCATCCATCGAAGTCCCATCCCATGAATACAAATACCAAGGTTTTTGCCATATTTTACGAAAACGGAACGTCTTATCAAGTGACGCAGTAGCCTTCAAAGTCAATCCCTCCACATAAGGCACCTTGATATTAACTCCGAAATCCCCATTTAACACATAACGCTTATCACGTTCATAACCAGTTTGATTGGTACATATAACTACCGGATTATCACCAAATTCAATGTCGGGTCCCGGACGGCCGTCAGGCCAATAAGCCGGTGAATTAGGTTTAGATCGCATCAGCATACGGAAAATATTCTCTGCAGAACGGGTTGGATATTTCCGATCTTCCATTCTTCCTGTTACATTGACATAAGTATCAACATATTTATTAATTTTCATATCAAGATTCATCTTCAAGTCATACTGATGGTAATTTGACCCACTATGACGATAAAATGCATCTTGTCCTTTGGCTGATACGCTAACAAAATATTTCACATTCTCTGTACCACCATCAATAGTAGCATTGGCATAAGTTTGTGGAGACCATGATTTCAATGTTTCATTAAACCAGTCCGTATCCGGATGTCCCCAAGGATCGGAACCATCAGCATATAATCTAAGATCATCTACCGTATAGCGGCCCTTATTACCGGCATACTTATCTATTTCATTCATCAAAGTAGCATATTCCACAGTATTGGTCATTTCCGGTATTACAGTAGGAGCAGCTATTCCATAATTATAAGTAAAACCTACTCTCGGCTTGCCTGCTTTTCCTCGTTTTGTTGTAATCAAAATAACTCCATTGGCAGCTTGAGCACCATAAATAGCTGCTGAAGCATCTTTTAATACAGACATCGTTTCAATAGTACTTGGATCAATACGCTCCAAAGAACGTCCGGGTACTCCATCAACAACTACTAACGGATCAGCTTTTCCAAAGGTATTAACCCCACGAACAGTAATAGTAGCACCATCATATCCTGGTTCTGAAGTGTTGGAAACAGCGACCACGCCCGGTAAACGTCCGGCTAATCCTTGTGATACATTCGTCACTGGAGTTTTTGCCAGCTTCTCACCACCTACACTCGTTACAGAGCCGGATAATGTAGCTTTCTTTTGGGCCCCATACCCCACAATCACCACCTCATCTAATAATTCAGTATCTTCCTTCAAAAATATATCCAGATATGTTTTTCCATTTATCGGAACTTCCTGAACTAAATATCCCACATAAGAAATACGCAATACAACTCCTTTAGGAACAGAAAGCGTAAAGTTACCATCCAAATCAGTTACAGTACCATTTGAAGTACCTATTTCCAAAATAGAAACCCCCATAAGAGGTTCTTTTAATTTAGAGTCCATCACCCTACCTTTTACAGTCTGGTTTTGCGCCCAAGCTGTATTGGATATACTCAATACCAAAAACAGCAATAAAACAAAACGAAATGTTTTCATACTATTACATTTAGAATTAAACAAAGGTTATTATTATTTACTTGTACGAATGGATACAGTAGCCGGAACCAATCCGGGAGAAGTCACTTTCAACATTATCTTACCTTCTTTCCGTGTACTTTTTACTACCACTATAGCACGCCCTTTCCATGCTTTCCGCTGATAACCGATATAGCTATCCGTGTCTTTCAAATCAGCATTTCCCACAGCCACTATAGTACCTGCCCCTTTCACTTCAAAAGTTAATTGATTATCAGCATTCGGCTCCAGAATGCCTTCCTTATCTAATATTTCTACTGTGATAAAACTCAAATCCTGACCATTTGCCTTTATTTTTGTACGATCGGCCGTTAATTGAATTTTCACAGGTTTTCCGGCAGTCTGTAAGATCGTTTTCTCTATTTCTATCTCGGATTCCACACCTACCGCCTTCAATATTCCTGGCTCGTATGAAACAGGAAAGACTGCTTTGAATTGCTGTTCCTTCCCTGTGAATTTCTCGCCTATCAGCTTATCATTCAAATACAGACGTACTTTGGGATATCGGGAATAAATCTCCACCTCTATTTCTTTTCCTTCATGTCCCGGCCAATTCCAGCTTTCCCAAGTAGGCAGACAGACCATAAGGTTTCCTTCACCTTACCATAATAATTATCCGGCTCTTTTACAGCCAAGTAAAGTTTCTTATCAGGATTATACAACAAGTCACGATAATGTGATATAGGTTTCCTCCAACCTGTCAAATCAATATCTCCACAATAGGCCCCATGCCAAGGATAATGGTTACGTTGATAGTGTTCACCTTCCGACTCACCTGCATAATAAAATCGCCCGATACCCGATTCACCTAAATAATCAATAGCCGTCCAAACAAAATCACCAATAATATAATCATGACCATTTACCAACGACCAATTGGCAAAAGCATCTCGTGGATAAGATTCGGTTTGCATAATGACACGGGAAGGTACACGCTGATGATCAACCGGCGCTCGATGCAGCAAATAATTATAGCCCACTATTTCATGTACGGCAGCCAATGGATCATATATTTCCCAGTCATTATCCCAAGCAGCTAAAGCAGAAGTTACCGGACGACTGGGATCAAACTTATGTACATAGTCGGCCAACTTCCGAGCTGTAGTGACCACTTCCAATTTTTTACGCTCAATTACTTCATTGCCAATACTCCAACAAAAAATAGAAGGATGATTGCGGTCACGAAGAACCATGGATTCGATATCCCGTTGCCACCATTGATCAAAAAGAATAGAATAGTCATATTGATTCTTACTGTCACGCCAACCGTCAAAGGTTTCATCTATAACCAATAATCCGAGACGATCACAGGCATGGAGGAACTCTTCTGAAGGAATATTATGCGAAGTACGTACCGCATTAAATCCCGCAGCCTTCATTAATTCTACTTTCCGTTCTTCGGCACGATCATAAGCCGCTGCCCCCAGACAACCGTTGTCATGATGTAAACATCCACCATTTAAAATAATTCTCTTGCCATTCAAGAATAATCCTTGTTCAGCCGAATAAGTAACCGTCCGAATACCAAAAGATTCCGTTGTACTATCTATTACATCACTCGCTTCAGTCACTAGAAAGTGTGCATTATATAAATGAGGGGTCTCAGGACTCCACAAAGCAGGATACAACACAAAAATTTTTTGTGTTATTTCCTTTATTCCATTGGCAGGCAAATCCACTTTTATTTCTCCTTTTCCGGCTTCATCATTTCCTTTAGTCAACTTTGTTGTCAAGGTAATCTGTCTGTCAGAAGAAGTTTCATTTCTCAAAATAGTTTTTATTTGTACAACAGCTCTCTCCTCACTTACCTCAGGAGTAGTTATAGCTATCCCCCAATGCTCTATATGAACAGCATTCATCGCTGTCAGCCACACATGCCGATAGATACCTGTACCGGTGTACCAGCGACAATTTTTCTGCTGCGAATTATCCACTCGTACAGCAATAATATTCTTATCATCATAACGTAGATAAGGAGTCAGATCATAATAAAAGGATGAATATCCATAAGGACGGATTCCTACGGATTTTCCATTAATAAAGACCTCTGAATTCATATAAACTCCTTCAAAGTAAATACCCACTTTCTTGCCTTTATGCTTAGAAGGTATTTCAAATGACTTACGATACCATCCTGTCCCTGCCGGAAAATAACCTCCATCATTCCCATCGGATTTCCGGATCAAGGGTTCCTTCTATACTCCAGTCATGAGTAAATCAAGTATCCTCCAATCAGCATCATCGTATGTATTCAATGAAGCGTCAGGATAATCCCCCAACTTGAATTTCCAATCATAATCAAAAAGTTGTTTTCGATATTCACTTCCCGGATACGCATCTGCTCCGAAACAAACTCCCCATAACAGGAAAAGTGCGGTTAGTAATTTGATACTATCCCAACAGACTAATGGTAACTTCTTTTTCTTCATGCTTTATTATTTAAGAATCATGAAACAAAAGAAGCCATATCCTGGAAAAATAGGGTATTGAAACCCTTTACAGAAGGTATAAAATCCTTTCATGAAACGTTTCAATACCCTAATGACAGAAATTTATCCCCTCTTTCTTTTATCAGGCCTTGATATGTGACTGCTGATACTCGGTAGGCGTCACGCCAAATTCCTCTTTAAAACATTTCGTAAAATACTTAGGATTACTGAAACCTACAGCGTATGCCACTTCAGATATGGTCTGAGTACGCGCAAGCAACATCATACAGGCACGCTTCATCTTTATATTGCGTACAAAGTCCAAAGGTGTCAATCCGGTCATAGATTTTATTTTACGGTATAAAGTAGATTTGGACATGTTCATTTCTTCGGAAAGTCTTTCCAAATCAAATTCAGACTCTTCCAGATGTTGTTCTATGCTTTCAATTATAGACTGCAGAAACAACTTGTCGGCAGACGGATAAGCTAAAGTTTCCAAATTGACGTCTTCTTCTTTACGAAAAGCCGCCTGACGCATCTTAAACGATCTGATAAGATTATCCACACGGGCAAAAAGTACTTTCATTTCAAATGGCTTTGCAATATAACCATCCGCTCCGGCATCATAACTGGCTATCCGGTCATCAATGCCGTTCTTCGCAGTAAGTATGACCACCGGAATATGATTAAAACGCAAATCCGACTTAATACGAGTGCAAAGCTCCCAACCATTGATATCAGGCAACATCACATCACAAATAATCATATCCACTTCATGGTTGCTTAGTTTATCCCAAGCTTGCTGTCCGTCTGCCGCAGTCCATACACTATACTTTTCCTTAAATATTTCTTTCATGATATAGAGTAATTCTGCATTATCATCTATCAACAGAAGAGTAGATTTATCCGTATCTCCATCAGATGAAACATCATCCTCTGCCACAATTACACATTCGGTGATATCCATTGCCACACTTTCCAACTCGTCCACTATTTCATCATGCTTATACCCCGTTCTGTCAATGGGAAGTTCTACCGTAAAACAGGTACCTTTACCTAATTCACTGTCTACTGTGATAGTTCCATGATGAAGATTCACCAACTCTTTCGTCAAAGAAAGCCCGATACCATTCGATTCGATTCCCACCTGTTTCTTACTACTATAAAAACGAGTAAAAATATAATTGATTTCTTTGGATGAGATACCTATTCCCTCATCCTTTATTTTGATAACCAAGACCTTATTTCCTTCCTTATTTATAAGGTATACGTTTACTTTGATACATTTATATTCGGGAGTGTATTTTACGGCATTCGATAACAGGTTATATATTATTTTGTCTAACTTATCAAAATCCAGATAACCTTTAATTTCCAATGGTTCTACGTCAATCTCTAAAATTATGCCTTTCTTTTGAGCAAGAGGAAGAAAATTCGTCTTGCAAATATTCTGTATAAACTCACTGATATTTCCTTCGGACACATTCAGATTCATTTTTCCCACATCCATCTTTCTAAAGTCCAAAATCTGCTGTATTAACCGTTTCAGTTTGTCGGCATTGGATTTCAGTATTACAGACTGTTGTCGGATAGCAGGAACTTTTTGTTCCAAATGGTCAGTAACACAAGAAATGACTGTCAGCGGAGTTAGTAATTCATGAGAGATATTTGTAAAATAGTTCAATTTTGTCCGTGCCAGCTCTTCTTTTAGTTTCACTTCATTTTTGATTTTAATACGCTGCGCATAAGTATGAAAAGACAGATAGACAGCAAGTACAATCAAAACAAAGTAAACCATATATGCCAACCAAGTTTCATAAAAAGCCGGAGCCTGGACAATAGCCAATACAACTTTGCCTTCCGTCCATTTTCCTTGTCCATATTTCCATTTTAACCAGAATGAATAAGTACCTTTCTTTAACTGATTATAAAAAGCAGAATTCTTATCATAGGACAGATATACCCAATCCTTATCTACTCCATCCAATTTATAAGCCATCTCTACCTTGGAATTCAATGAATAGATAAGCGATGAAAAAAATATTTCTATATTTCTGGAATTGGGGGCCAAAGAAATCCGGTTGATGGTATGAAGTGATTCATTTTCAGCAAAGAATATACTTTTATTTTCAATTTTTACATCCGTAACGACAGGAGAAAACTGTATCTTATCCGCCAATGAGACACTACCAGACTGAATATGTATAAAACCACGATGCCCACCTACATACAGCCCTCCTTGTCTGTCCCTGCTTATCGCTCTATACCTGAATACATCAACCCATATATTCCCATCCGAAGTAGCATAATTCATACATACCTTCTGATAAATATTATATTGAAGCACCTTTTTGTTAGTTATAATCCACACATTGTTTTCATCAGCAAGTAACCCCAACACAGAGCAATCATCTATCTGATTATCCAAAGCCATATTTTCAAATGCCTCTTTATTCGTATCCGATTTGAATATTCTCCCTAAAGAAGAAACCAACCATAAGCAACCCTCCCTATCTATACAGGCATGATTTACATTTTCCTGTCCTGAAAGAACTGGAATACAAGCTTTTAATTCATAAGATATATTCCTATCAATACAGCTTAACCTGTACACCTTTTTATCAGTAGACACTCCCCATATGTTACCTTCCCTATCACTTGTCAAGGAAGACATCTCTGGAAAATCAGAACTTGCTGCAAGTAAAATAGAATTATCAGGACGCTTTACATAAAGCCCCGACTGGCTAAAAATCCATAAACTACCTTTATTATCTTCAACCAAGTCCCTGATATTTCCCGGATTATAGATTTGTTTTTCCAAATCAATATCCTCTTCCAACTGTATCTTCATACCCTGATGAGTCATTCTCATTACCCGTGCACCATATCTGGGACTGATCCATACTCCTTCCTTAAGCTTGGATTTCACAATAATGCTTACTTCGCCCGGATTTGACAAATTATTACCACTATTATCTGCAAATAGATCTTGTGACAAATCATACAGCAAAGCCCGTATCTATCCTGATTGACCCACATTACATCATTTTTATCCAAGCAAAGATTCAAGATATTCGCATCCCAACCCATGTGTTTTTTAAGTTGCGGCAAAGGATAATTATCAATCTTCGAATTATCAAAGAAAATAGTATATGCCATATCATAAGACCCCAGCCACAGATTCCCCTCTCTGTCTTTCATGATTTTAGTGTACATCATGTGTGTATCTACCAAATCATGTATATCCACAGATACCAATGTACCCTCTTCGGTATATTGCAAGGCGTAAAGTTCATTATAAGACAATAGCCACAAGTAGCCGAATGTATTATCTTGCGTCATACTATAAAAGATCGGTTCCGTTTCCCCACTTCTGGAATTGATAATATGATGTCTTTTATAACATTCTTCCCCTTCTTTCTTTGGAAAGAACTGCCATAGTCCTTCACCCCACGTACCAATCCAATAATTGCCCGATTGGTCTTGACACATAGTATAAGGTGCATTATTCTTGCCTAATGGAGGATAAGTAACAAAAGAATCTGCCTTTTCATCATATCTGAACAAGCCTCCTCCCGTAAGCGCCCACATTCATTTCCCTCTTCCTATCATCGAATAAACAAATTAATGGCATGCCTATTCTGTTGTGAGCCGAAAATATCATATTCCTTCACAATAGAAGCCGTAGAATTACATCTGTATATTGTATTACCGGCTCCTATCCAAATATTGTCTTCTTTATCTGCTGCCATATAATTAATCCCCTTATCCAACAATCTCGCATCCGGAAAAGGAGTTATTTTACAGGTTTGTTTATCATAAAGATTTAATCCTTTCCACGTACCGATCCACACATAGTGATCATTATCCATTATATTTGAAATTGAGTTATTAGTGAGCAAATTCAGGTTCTTATAATCAGCCCGGAAAGGCTGCAAACGAAAACCATCATACCGTGCCAGCCCATTAGTGGTTCCTATCCACAAATATCCTTCTTTATCCTGATAGATATCAAAAATCTCATTGGACGAAAGTTGATAGAAAAAAGGAAGCTGCTTAGATATCATATGCTGCGCACAAACAGAGTATTTACCTAAAAATAAAAAGTAAGAAGAGGAAAAAGTACTTCATAGCTATTAGATGTATTGATGGAAACAAAGTTATGGAAATTAATTGTTTGGTAGATGATTTTAGCAAGGAATTCGTATTGAAACAGGAAAAATAATACACCTATACCTTAAATATCTAAATAATATACTTGTAAGTTCTATAATCTTATCATCGAAAGATTATAAATCTTACAATCTTATCATCGTATATCTTACAACTGCTATTTGTATAAATAAATACAATAAATTTTGTAAGGTGTATACCTAATATGTACTACTCCCAAAAATGTAAATAAAAACAAATATATATACATGATAAAAAAGTTTTTTATTTTCTGTTCTTTCCATATATCTCCACGACTTTCATTATCTTTGCAACCACTTAATAACAAAGATATTAAATAACAAAAATAGATCATGGAATACAATTTCAGAGAGATTGAAAAGAAATGGCAACAAAGATGGTAGAGAACCATACCTATCAAGTAACCGAAGACGAAAGCAAAAAGAAATTCTACGTATTAAACATGTTCCCCTATCCATCGGGAGCAGGCTTACACGTAGGACACCCGCTAGGATACATTGCTAGTGATATTTATGCCCGTTATAAACGTTTGCAAGGTTTCAACGTGCTGAACCCGATGGGATATGACGCATACGGACTTCCTGCAGAACAATATGCTATCCAGACCGGACAACACCCTGCCATCACCACTGTGAACAATATCAACCGCTACCGTGAACAGTTGGATAAAATCGGTTTCTCTTTTGATTGGGACCGTGAAGTACGTACTTGTGAGCCCGGTTATTACCATTGGACTCAATGGGCTTTCCAGCAGATGTTCAATAGCTATTATTGCAATGACAAACAGCAGGCACGTCCCATCAGCGAACTGGCGGAAGCATTTTCTAAATATGGCAACGAAGGATTAAACGCCGCTTGTAGCGAAGAACTACATTTCACCGCTGAAGAATGGAATGCCAAAAGCGAAAAAGAAAAACAGGAAATCCTGATGAACTACCGTATCGCTTATCTGGGCGAAACAATGGTGAACTGGTGTCCGCAATTGGGAACTGTTCTTGCCAATGATGAAGTAGTAGACGGAGTTTCAGAACGTGGAGGTTTCCCTGTGGTACAGAAAAAGATGCGTCAGTGGTGTTTACGTGTTTCAGCTTATGCACAGCGGCTGCTGAACGGGCTAGACACCGTGGACTGGACTGATTCACTGAAGGAAACACAACGTAACTGGATCGGACGCTCGGAAGGTACGGAAGTACAATTCAAAGTGAAAGACAGCGATATTGAATTCACCATCTTTACTACCCGTGCAGATACCATGTTCGGCGTAACCTTCATGGTATTGGCTCCGGAAAGTGAACTGGTTCCCCAACTTACCACCGAAGCACAGAAAGCAGAAGTAGAAGCTATCTAGACCGTACCAAGAAACGTACAGAACGTGAACGTATCGCCGACCGCCGTGTGACCGGTGTATTTAGTGCTCATACGCTGTCAATCCGTTTACCGGCGATGCTGTTCCCGTATGGATCAGCGATTATATATTGGCAGGTTATGGTACAGGTGCTATCATGGCGGTTCCTGCTCACGACAGTCGTGACTACGCTTTTGCAAAGCATTTCAACCTGCCTATCGTTCCGTTGGTAGAAGGTTGTGATGTAAGTGAAGAAAGTTTCGATGCCAAAGAAGGTATTGTTTGCAACTCACCCCGCAAGGATGTCACTCCTTACTGTGACCTTTCTTTGAACGGACTGACCATCAAAGAAGCTATCGCAGCTACCAAAGAATATGTGAAAGCCCACAACCTGGGACGTGTGAAAGTGAACTATCGTCTTCGTGACGCCATCTTCTCACGCCAGCGTTATTGGGGCGAACCGTTCCCCGTATATTACAAAGATGGTATGCCTTATATGATTGATTCCTCTAAATTGCCACTTGAACTTCCCGAAGTGGCTAAATTCCTGCCGACTGAAACAGGCGAACCTCCATTGGGACATGCCACCAAGTGGGCTTGGGATGTAGAAAAAGGCGAAGTAGTGGAAAATACGTTAATTGACCATGTCCATGTATTCCCACTTGAACTGAATACCATGCCGGGCTTTGCCGGTTCATCCGCATACTATGTGCGCTATATGGACCCACATAACAACCAAGCACTGGTATCAGAAAAGGCAGATCACTACTGGCAGAATGTAGACCTCTATGTAGGTGGTACAGAACATGCTACCGGCCATTTGATTTATTCTCGTTTTTGGAATAAGTTCCTGCATGACCTAGGCGTAAGCATCAAGGAAGAACCATTCCAGAAATTGGTAAATCAAGGAATGATTCAGGGACGAAGCAATTTTGTATATCGTATCAAAGATACCAATACATTTGTGTCACTGAACCTGAAAGACCAGTACGAAACCACTCCATTGCATGTGGATGTGAATATTGTATCCAATGATATTCTGGATACCGAAGCCTTCAAAGCATGGCGTCCTGAATATAACAACGCTGAGTTTATCCTAGAAGATGGAAAATATATCTGTGGTTGGGCAGTAGAGAAAATGAGTAAATCCATGTACAACGTAGTCAATCCGGATATGATTGTCGAAAAATACGGTGCCGATACGCTGCGTATGTACGAAATGTTCCTCGGTCCGGTAGAACAGTCCAAGCCTTGGGATACTAATGGTATCGATGGTGTTCACCGTTTCTTGAAGAAACTGTGGAATCTGTTTTATAGCCGCACAGACGAATTCTTGCCTGTAGAAAGTGAACCGACTAAAGAAGAGTTGAAAGCAATTCATAAGCTGATTAAAAAGGTAACCGGAGATATTGAAACTTTCTCTTACAACACTTCTATCAGTGCATTTATGATTTGTGTAAACGAACTGACTTCATTGAAATGCCGCAATAAAGAGGTATTGAGCAATCTCATCATCCTGTTAGCCCCGTTCGCTCCACATTATGCAGAAGAACTTTGGGAAGCTTTGGGAAATACCACCAGCGTATGCGATGCACAATGGCCTGCATTCAATGAAGATTACCTAAAAGAAGACACTGTAAAATACACTATCTCTTTCAATGGTAAAGCACGCTTCACCATGGAGTTCGCTACTGATGCCGATAACAATACCATTCAGGCAACAGTTATGGCAAATGAACAAGCCCAGAAATGGATTGAAGGCAAAACCCCGAAAAAGGTAATCATCGTTCCGAAGAAAATTGTAAATATCGTATTATAATCGATACTATACTTGAGGTGTGTCAAAAGCAGTAACTTTTGACACACCTTTCTACTTTATATTAAAAACAATCCTCATTACCATGGACCAAATATTAAAAATCAAACTAGGCAGAGAGGTAAAAGACTATTTAGCCATTACCTTCGGACTGATTTGCTATGCACTGGGATGGGCGGCTTTCTTACTGCCTTATCAAATAACTACAGGCGGAGTAACCGGTATCGCGGCAATTATTTATTATGCTACGGGAATAGAGATTCAAGTGTCTTATTTCATCATCAATGCTGTTTTTCTAGGATTCGCATTGAAAATATTAGGACCTAAATTCAGTCTGAAGACCATTTATGCCATCTTTATGCTGACATTTCTGTTATGGCTCTTTCAAACATTGTTGAAAGGTCCGGATGGAACACTACCGCAATTATTAGGACCAGGACAAGAATTCATGGCTTGTGTAGTAGGTGCCGGCTTACTGGGATTTGGTATCGGCATTGTTTTCTGCAATAATGGAAGTACCGGTGGTACGGATATCATTGCTTGGATTATCAATAAATACAAAGATGTAACCCTTGGCCGCATGATGATGTATTGTGATATTGTCATCATATCCTCCTGTTATTTCATATTCCATGATTGGAAACGAGTGTTGTTTGGTTTCTGCGTATTGTTTATCATGAGCATTGTGATTGATTATGTAATAAACAGTTCACGCCAATCTGTACAGTTCCTTATTTTCTCGCGCAAACATGATGAAATAGCCGAAGGAATCACCAAACAAATAGACCGTGGAGTTACCCTATTAGATGGTACAGGATGGTATAGCAAACAAGGAATCAAAGTCGTAGTGGTATTAGCCAAAAAAAGCCAGTCACTGGATATATTCCGATTGGTGAAAGATATTGACCCCAATGCATTTATATCACAAAGTAATGTGGTAGGAGTGTATGGAGAAGGGTTCGACAAACTAAAAATAAAGTAACTAAAAAATAATCTCTTACCATTGCTTCATCGTTCTGTTTCTGCATTGAAAAACAGAACGATGAAGCAATGATAAGATTACCACATATCGGTTATCCTATTCTCTCAAATTTCTATTTTATACAATACATGTCTGCATAGCCAATGCTCTTGTTCCACCAAAGGATGATCGAACTCTTTTTCAAAATGCATTCCTATTTTCTGCATGACCCGTGCAGAACGTTTATTGGGTATGGCAGTGAATGAATATACCGTTTTAAAAGGTAAATTATCACTCGCATAATCCAGACAGGCAGAGGCGGCTTCTGTGGCATATCCCTTTCCCCATACATCCCGGCACAACCGCCATCCTATTTCCACTCCGGGAGTGAAATCCGATTCGAAAGCAATATTATGAAAACCTACATAGCCTAGAAAATTCCGAGTTTTTTTACATTCTACAGCATACAAACCATAACCATATTCTTCAAATTCTTTCCGGATACGACAATAAAAAGCCATCGTCTCTTCCTGTGTCAAAGTAGTGATAAAGAATTCCATTACTTCTTTATCACTGTTCATGCGGACAAACGGAAGAATATCTTCTTCCTTCCAGTCCCGTAACAACAAATGAGGCGTTTCTATATATACCATATTATCAAGTATCAAATGATACCAACGAAGATAATCAAAAATTGAAAATAAACATAGCAAACAAATTATTATTTACCTTTTCACCTATATTATTCTGTCAGGAATTATCTTACTTTGGTTCATTCTCAGTATCTTTGCATTCAATAAATACAATATAAAATGAAAAGGAAATTAGTATTTGCTACAAACAATGCCCATAAATTGGAGGAAATCTCTGCTATCTTGGGTGAAAAGGTGGAATTATTAAGCCTTAAAGATATTAACTGCCATGCTGATATCCCCGAAACAGCCGATACATTGGAAGGTAATGCGATGCTGAAAGCGGAATATATTTTTGAAAACTATGGTCTGGACTGCTTTGCCGATGATACGGGCCTGGAGGTGGAAGCTTTGAATGGTGCGCCGGGTGTTTATTCCGCCCGTTATGCCGGAGGTGAAGGACACAATGCGGAAGCCAATATGCAAAAATTATTGCAGAATATGCAGGGAGCCCCCAACAGAAAGGCACAGTTCCGTACAGCTATCTGCCTAATTCTGGATGGAAAGAAGCATTTGTTCGAAGGAATTGTAAAAGGTGAGATTATCAAAGAAAAACGAGGTTCGTCAGGTTTCGGGTACGACCCATCTTTGTGCCCGAAGGATATACTAAAACTTTTGCCGAACTAGGCAATGAGACGAAAAACAAAATCAGCCACCGTGCGCTGGCCGTAGAGAAGCTTTGCCGATTTCTGAAGGCGTAAAAAAGTAAAACTGTATAAAATTAGTTATATCATTTGTTTACTTCCATCGACTCTCATAAAAATAAGTATTTTGTTTTCCTTTGAAAACAATTTTGACGGAATAATGATTTCCATGAGAACCATTATCCCGTCAAAACAAGTCTTTAATAAAACAGAACCAGCAATGTCACTCCTATTCCGATGATACATCCTATCATAAATCTTTTCCAGAAGAATTCCCTTTTACTTTTAGGAACAACAGAAACGTCTTTTATCAACCATATCTTGTTATCTTTTACAAAAGTCATAATCCCAGCTTCTCCGAAATTTCCAGCATCTTCTTGATAGGTTTCACCGCCTCCTCAGCTATTGCTTCATCCACTGCCACTTCCGGCCATTCATATTTTAATGTATTGTACAACTTTTCCATCGTATTCAACCGCATAAAATTACATTCATTGCAAGCGCAGGTACTGTCTTCGGGAGGAGCGGGAATAAAGTTTTTTTCAGGACATTTCTTACGCATTTCGTGCAGAATACCGCTTTCCGTAGCAACAATAAAATCTTTCTTGTCGCTAGTAATGGCATATTTTAAAAGTCCTGCCGTAGAAGCAACCTTATCGGCTAGTTTGGAAACGGCTCCTTTACATTCGGGATGAACCAGAATGGCAGCGTTAGGATACTGTTTTTTCAATTCCAGTATCTTCTCCACAGAAAACTGTTCGTGCACATGGCAGGCACCATCCCAAAGCAACATATCGCGTCCTGTAATCGAATTGATATAATTACCCAGATTTCTATCCGGACCGAAAATAATCTTCTCATCTGCCGGAAAACTATCTACGATTTGCTTGGCATTGGTAGAAGTGACCACCACATCAGTCACCGCTTTAACAGCCGCTGTAGTGTTAACATACGAAATCACTGTATGGTCCGGGTGCTCTTTAACAAACTTAGCAAACTCATCAGCAGGACAACTGTCAGCCAATGAACATCCTGCATTCAAGTCCGGTACCAGCACTTTTTTATCAGGACAAAGAATCTTAGCCGTTTCACCCATAAAGTGAACACCACACATCACAATGATATCAGCATCCGTTTTAGCCGCCCATTGTGCCAGCGCCAAGCTGTCACCTACAAAGTCGGCGATATCTTGTATTTCGCCCGACTGGTAATAGTGACCTAGGATAAGCGCATTCTTTTCCTTACGCAACTTATCAATTTCAGTCTTCAAATCCAGAGTTTTGTCTACCGGTTCGGTAACATACCCTTTTTTCAACCATTCTTCTTTATTCATTATATCTATATTTTTTCTTCTTCTTTCAAAAAAGAAATATGGTATTGATAATAGTCTGTTCATATTGTTAGTAAAAATAGTACTCTTTTCCTTGCCTGATAAGTTATTCATTTGTAATAGTGAGATATGAATAAGTAATCAACTGGCTTAAGCACTGATTATACTGTCTTTACTTGTTCTATTAACAAACTGTTGATAATATGCAAAGTTAAAAACTTTATGGTTATGAATGCCTATAATAGTGATTAAATTGTGTTGATATTGATTGTTTAAGTTATGTGATTAATTTTTGGATTGTTGATTTAAGTGTATGTTATACCATTATTTGAAATATGCAAGAAATACTTTTGAAATGATATCCTCATCCTTTTTACATGTTTTCAACCGTTATCAACAGGGGGATGTGAATTAGTTATTATCTTTTTTTGTATAAAGAAATCCAATTGTAAAACAGATGGATTTGGGACTGAAGTAAAAATAAAAAGAGAGTAGGGGAGACTTCTTTTTCATTATATAGGCGTAAAGATCATAGATTTTTATGTAAGTTTGTAACCGTTAATAATAAAGTAGAAAATAGAGTATGAGGAAACTCAAAATAACAGAACTGAACCGGCTTACTGTAGACGAATTCAAGAAAGCCGATAAGTTGCCTTTAGCAGTGGTGCTGGATGAAGTACGCAGTTTACACAACATAGGATCAGTGTTTCGCACATCGGATGCATTTTTGGTAGATTGCATTTATTTATGTGGTATTACAGCCACTCCTCCCCATCCCGAAATGCATAAAACAGCTTTAGGAGCTGAAAATTCGGTGGAGTGGAGATATAAAAAGAATACGCTTGATGCCGTTCAGGAACTTCATGATCAAGGGTTTATCGTATTGGCTATCGAACAGGTGGAAGGCAGTACTTTGCTGGACAAACTGGAACTGGATGCTGATAAGAAATATGCCATTGTAATGGGAAATGAAGTGAAAGGGGTACAACAGGAAGTAGTCAATGCCTGTGACGGATGCATCGAGATTCCCCAGTATGGTACAAAACATTCGTTAAATGTATCAGTAACGACAGGGATTATTGTATGGGAGTTTGCCAATAAATTAATGAAATTCAGATAATAAGAGTAAAATTCAAACAGTAGGAATCAGTTAGATTTGTCCGTTTTCAACTAACAATACCACCCGTTCGGTCAGTCGATCCTCTCCTTCCGGATGATATTCTTTCTTCAGGCTGGCACCAAAAAGTGCTGCAAAAGTTTGATAGAATCCGGCTTTAAAGGGTCCCATAAAAGCTTTTACCAATTCATAAGAGGAAGAATCCGTCTGACGGTTTACTAACTTTATCAACAGTTTGCCCTGTGAAAAGGTTAATTTCTTCATAATCGGTGTATATTGCTCTTTTAGTCCCTTCTCTACGAGTTTCAGATGCTTTTCCCTGGCTTTTTTGTCAGGCAATGTTTCTATATATTCGTAAGTTTCTATTACAGCACGGTTAATTTCACGGGCTAATGGCAGGGTTTTCTTCACATTCCTTACCAAGCGGTAGTATTCCCGTCTTTCTTTTTCGTTTTTGAATTTTAATGGTCTGAAAATGTATACATTAGGTAACTGTACAGCTGGAATAGTATCTCCTTTGTATACACATACAGGTACCATGTATCCGTTTATAGTAGTCGTTTGTTGCTGGGAATGAGCAGCAACGGCTATAAAGGAAAAAAACAATGCTATAAAGAGTTTCCTTTTCATCTTGGTGCAAAAGTAGCAAGAAATATGATTACTCTGTATAGTGGATAAAACTATTTAACTTAAAACACGCCAATGAATTACAAAATGAACAGGTTGTTGAAAGTAATGTTAATTATCTGTATTACAATACTTTTGTCGGTGCATAACCTGTGTGCGCAGGAAGTATGGGAAGAACTGGTAGAGCAATTGATGGATGAAGATGAAAACAGTTCGTTTCAATGGGATACTCACTTTGAGGAGCTTTCCGAATTACGTGAAAATCCCATCAATATCAATACAGCAACTAAAGAGCAACTGGAACGTTTTCCATTTCTCTCTGACCAACTGGTAGAGAATATATTGTATTATCTGTACAAATATGGTCCTATGCTTACCCGCAATGAGTTATGGATGATTGAAGATATTGACAGGCAGACTATTCACTATTTACTACCCTTTATTTACTTTGAAACTCCTGAAAAGAGCAATATAAACCAAATATAAAGCGGATATTGAAATACGGTAAACAAGAGTTATCAACACGTGTTGATATTCCTTTTTATACGAAGGCCGGGTATCAACAGTACCCGGCAGAAACTTTAAAAAAGAATCCGAACAAACAGTATTTGGGATATGGATATTATCATAATCTGCGATATAGTTTTCATTATCGGGATCAGATTTATGCAGGAATTACTGCTGAAAAGGATGCAGGAGAACCTTTCTTTACCGGACAAAATAAAAAAGGTTATGATTTTTATTCACTATACTTGTTAATTCGTAATATAGGTCATATCAAGACTTTAGCTCTTGGTAATTACCGTGTCAGCTATGGTTATGGACTAGTTATCAACACTGATTTCGGGATGGGAAAAACAGCTACACTCTCTACTTTGGGAAATAAGAGCCGGGGAATACGCAAGCATTCTTCTACCGATGAATATAACTATTTTCAAGGAATGGCAGTCAGCTATAAGTTGGCGAAAAGATGGACATTGGATGGTTTCTATTCTTATCGGAAGATGGATGGTATTGTTGATAATCAGTTTATAAGGTCGTTGAAAAAAGATGGATATCATCGGTTGTATCGTGAGTTTGAGAAGAAAAATACATTAACTAATCAGTTGGTTGGCAGTAATTTAAATTATAATGGAAAGTACTGTGAGTTAGGATTAACAGCTGTTTATAATGTTTTCAACAAGCCGTTGAATCCTGAGAAGAAGTACTATAATATTTATTATCCCCGTGGAAAGGACTTTTATAATGTGGGAGGAGATTATAAATTCTTTTGGAAACGCTTCTCTTTATTGGGTGAAACGGCTATAGACAAATGTGGTACTTGGGCAACCATGAATATGTTACGTTATTCACCGAAAGGAGGAACACAGTTAATAGTTATGAACAGGTATTATGATGCCAAATATCAATCGGTTTATGCTCGTTCTATAGGAGAGGGAAGTACGGTACAAAATGAGAGTGGATTTTATATAGGATTGGAAACCAGTATTTTAAAGTATATCAAAATGACTTGTTATGGTGATTTTTTCTATTTCCCTTGGAAGAAATATTTAGTAAGCAAAGCAGGAACCAAAGGATTGGACGGATTACTCCAATTAAGTTATTCACCTACTTATGAACTGGAAATGTTTATAAGATATCGTTATAAAAAGAAGGAAAAGGACTTCACTGCTGAGGATAAAACCAAGCAAACTATTCCATCTATTCAGCAGAAATGCCGATACCAATTGAATTATAGCGTGAAAGATAAGCTGACATTGAAAACCATAGCGGATTATGTACGCATCAACTTTCGTGGGCAATCTGCTTCCAATGGTTTTCTGGTTTCTCAAAGTGCTGCTTATACCTTCCATTTGCTTCCTCTTCAGCTTGATTTGAGTGCCGCATGGTTTAACACAGATGACTATAATTCCCGTCTTACTATCTATGAAAAGAGTGTGCTCTATGCTTTTTCCATGCCTTCATTCTATTATAAAGGTATGCGTGTGGCAGTGAACGCCCGTTATGAATTGAATAAACACATTATCTTGCAGGCCAAGTACGGAACTACTCATTATTTCAATCGGGATAAGATAAGTTCCGCCTTGGAGGAAATTGACGGCAGTACAAAGAGTGACCTTTATTTGCAGTTGAGGCTGAAATTCTGAAAAACATTCTGTATTTTTGTACTGTTATCAACTGAAAAAAAAAACTATGTCAACAATCATTTATCCTTCTCCCATCTTCGGTCCGGTACATAGTCGTCGTTTGGGAGTTTCTTTAGGAATCAATCTTCTTCCTGAAGATGGCAAGTTTTGTACCTTCGACTGCATTTATTGTGAATGTGGTTTTAATGAAGATCATCGTCCGAAAAAGAAACTGCCTACTCGCGAGCAGGTTCGTGAAGCTTTGGAGGCCCGTTTGATTGATATGCAGCAAAATGGTCCTAAACCGGATGTGCTGACTTTTGCCGGTAATGGCGAACCGACGGCTCATCCTCACTTCGCAGGAATTATAGAGGATACTTTGGCACTGCGTGATAAATATTTTCCCCAGGCAAAAGTGAGTGTATTGAGTAACTCTACTTTTATTCACAAACCGGAGGTATTTGATGCATTGAATAAGATAGATAATAATATATTGAAACTGGATACCATTGATACGGATTATATCCATTTGACGGATCGTCCTACTGGACATTATGATGTGCAGAAAATTATAGAAGGCATGAAAGCTTTCAAAGGAAAGCTGATTATTCAGACTATGTTCATGAAAGGTACCTATCAAGGTCAGGATGTGAATAATACGACAGACCGGTATGTGTTACCTTGGTTGGAGGTTGTGAAAAAGATAGCTCCGCGTCAAGTGATGATTTATACCATTGACCGCGAAACGCCCGATCATGATTTGGAAAAAGCTACTCATAAGGAATTGGATAAAATAGGAGGATTGGTGAAAGAGGCAGGTATTCCGGTTTCGGTTTCATATTAAGTGAAAAAAGTAAGTTAACTTCGAGGGGCAAGTAAGTTAACTTACTTTGCTCATGAACATATCTTACTTTTTCAGGTCAGTAACAATGTATAACCTACTCCTCGGATATTTTTCAATTCAATGCGAGGTTCATCTTTCAACAGTTTCCGCAATTTCGTGATAAAAACATCCAGGCTGCGTGATTTAAAATAATCGTCTTCCGTATCCCAAAAACGGCTTAGAATAGCTTTTCTTTCCACAGTTTCATTTATATTCTTACAGAAGAGTTGAAGTATTTTTGCCTCGCGTACAGTTAGCATCTTTTTTTCTTCAGTTTCATCATTATACAGTGTGGCATGTTTGGCATCCAGTGTGAAACGTCCCAGTTTATAATGTTCATTTTCATTGCGTGATTTGGTTCCTGCTTTTATTTTAAGAATGGCATGTATATGCGCATCGAGTTCATCGGGCACAAAGGGCTTTTTCACATAGTTATTAACACCTAGTTTATATCCTTCTTTTACATCTTTGGGAGAAGTCAATGCGGAAGCAAATAAAATAGGAGTATCTCCATCAGTTTCACGAATACGCTCTACCATTTGATAACCGTTCATTACAGGCATGTCAATATCCGAAATAATGATATCCGGATGATATTCTTCCCAAGCCTTCAATCCTTCTTTTCCATTCATAGCAGTTATCACTTCATAACCACCAATAATTTCCTGTAATCCACTTTTCACGATATAACTGAAAGTGGGATCATCTTCTACTAATAAAAGTTTAATCATAGTTCCTCCATAATTTTAGGTATAAACAAAGTAAATTCTGTAAAATCTCCTTCTATGCTGTTTACATATATTTTTCCTTCATGTGCTTCAATTACTTGATAAACATAGTTTAAACCTAATCCAAATCCGGTAGCTCCACCAAATTTAGTGCGTTTAGTTGCTGAAGCACGTTCAAACTTGTCGAAAATGGTTCTTTGATCTTTCTCTGAGATACCCATTCCGTTATCATATATTTTATAATGGTATATTTATCATCGTAATGCGAACTTATTTTTATTTCAATACTCTTTTTGGAATATTTAATGGCATTATCTATCAAGTTGCTCATAAGTTCTTTAAAAAATTCTTCATCAACATATACTTCTTTGGCTTTTAAATCAATAGTGAAATGAATGGGTTTGTCAGATTTTGTTATAAACTTCTCTTTTAAATCCTCAATAATAGGTTCGAATGAGATTTTTTTCTTATTCATTTCCAATTTATGATTTTCTAGTTTTGATAATGTAAGTATCTTATTGGTCAATGCTAATAAATGATCTGCTTCATTTTCTACGATAGTAAAATATTTCTCTTTCATTTCAGGTTTGTCATCCAGTCTTCCACTGTGCAGAAAACTAGTACACATCGTGATAGAACTGAGTGGTGTTTTCATATCATGAATCATGGCATAAGAAAAATCTTCCTGAGTTGGGCTATTTTATTTTGTCTGGCGATGATTTTTATTTGATATACAATACATCCTATTACAAAAATCATCAATATGACAGTTGCTATTAGCAGTAACCCCATACGTTTAATAATTGTGTAATATGGGTTTATTAAAATCATTTGCACACCTTGTGATAAATCTGTCCGGATCGGAATTATATCTGTTTTTATAATCCCGAATGAATGGATATCTAAATCATTCTTGCTTTTATTCAGAACTTTTTCTGTGTCAGTATTCAGTAGGTAGATAGTTATTGTACTTTCAATATTAGTAGCTTTTAAGAAATCATTGGCGAGGGAATCAACATTAGTTAATGATAGTTCTAATCCTAGTTTTAATAATCCTTCGTTCAAATAGGCTATTTCCGGTACAATTTCGTTAGAATCTTTTATTGGAGCACCATTTATCATTGTTCCCTTAGGTGTTTTTTCAAATCTAATAGAAGCTTCCCTGTTTAAGGACTTCTTTAAAATGTCATTACTATCTTTATATATACTTTGTGAAAACTGTATATATGCATTACATAACCATATAGTTTGTAAAGCTATAATTGCTATTAATCCAAAAATAGTGAGTATTTTAATGTGTCTACCTTTCATGTTTATTTTTTTGCAAAGATAATAACATATTTCTAATGTTAGATAACAATCGGATAACATTTTATTATAAAAATAGCCTGTATATTTGCAATGTAAAACAAATGTAAGTCATTTAAATTAAAACAATAAGTTATGGAAAATATTATTTTAGAATTGAGAAAAGGAGAAAAAGAAAATATTTATGGTGGTGAAGGAAGAGTTGTTTATGTATTGAATGAAGAAGGTAAGTGTATACCCAGATATATAAACAATTAACATAGAGATAACACTTCAATAACAAAGAGTTAGAAAAAAGCAATTTACCTTTGTCGCATCAAAACAAACCCAAAAAGAGAGATATGGAAAAAACGAGTATAAACGAACAAGGTGGGGACGTAAATCACATGACCGGTATACCACTTTTTACTGTCCGCTTGTTCAAAAGAAGAATCAGAGATTGCCCTAATATTGAAATAGGGAAAATAATAACACGAACACAGAACATGATAAGAATTAAATGAAATGAAAACGCTGACGTTAGCAGAATGTATGAATATTTATGGTGGATGCTACATTTACAGTAGCAGTACTAGTCTGACTAGTGTATTTGTAGTACCCAGCCGTTTTAGAGAATTATTTTTTTAGTATATAACAACAAAACACAAAATGAAGTATGAAAAAGAATGATTATTGCATGGTGAAGCCACTCAGTGGCGAGGAATATGCACAGATATCGGGAGATTATGCGCCTCCTACAGCGGAACAAATGAGAAATATGGACTGTTGGCAGATGTTATCTGCTGGTAGGTTTTTATATAAGTACAATTTTATTAACTAATGTAAATCAGTATCAGTACTTCCTATTGATTTGCATTAATAGAAAACTATATGAATATGAAAAGAATTGTATTTAAAATCGCAAAATCATTTTGCGATTGCTTTATTACATTGTTGTTCTTTAGTTGTAGTAATTCCGAATCTGTGATGGAAAAAGAAAGGAAAAGTACTGTGATTATTGATATCAAACAAAATGGACTAGGTTATGAATTGAAAAGCAAAGAGGTTCCTTATATCACTCGTGCCTCAGGTCGAAATATAGAACAATTTTATTTATCTGTTTATAGAGAGGATAATAGAGATATAAAACTTGATGCTATTTTGGTGAAAGAAAATATAGACGAAAATAATTATATACTTTATCACTACACGACTGATGAAGTACTATTTGCAACATTATATATATCTGATAATACCTTGAAAGATATAAAATTGGAATTTGATGATGAAAATTTAGTAAAAACAAGAAGTCTTGCTAGTTGGTATCAGTGTGCCAATGATGAATACCAAAATTATAAAGATTTTTATGAGAATAACCACCCTATAGCATGTGATATTGGCGATTTGTTTTTTGGAGCATGTACTGTTGGTGGAGTACTAGGCAGTGCAATTTATTGTGCATTTTAAAATAACAATCAGTATGGAAAAAGAACATATATCAACAGTCCTTTTATTATCGGTTCTGCTAACTTTTATGTGTCCTGTTTTAGGCATAATTCCTTTATACCATAGTATAGAGGCTTGGAAAAAGAATAGAAAGTCAGATGTTTCCTATGTCAATCAGTTTAAAAAAAGCATATAGCTGGACAAAAAGAATTTTTATTGCTTTGCTGATAATATGGATTGTTGCAGCAATACTTTTTTTCGGAGGATATTATTTTAGATGATAAATGATATGTCTTGTACGACGATTTAACATTAATCTAAAGATAATAATCTGATAACAAAGAGTTTGAAAAAGTAGATTTATATTTGTCGCATCGAAACAACCCTAATTACTCAGTATGCTAAATATGTAGCTGGTGCGGTCGGTGGTGCAGGTCTTGGTGATTTTGACAGGAGCCGGACTGTTTCGGGTGAAGCTTTGGGTGGATACAGTGGAGCATTAGTAGGTGTGGCAACATTCTGTTGAATATGAAAAAGAGTATTCTGTATATTGTATCAGTATTTTTACTTGCTATAGCTTTATTTCTCTATGAGGGAGACCGGGCTAAGTTGATTCCCGTATGCTTTCTTTTTCTGGTAGCGATACTTAATATTAGTGTAAGAAAAAAAGAAGATGATAAAGGGAAATAGTACGGATATTAATGTAATATGACAGTTTCTGTATATGAATGTTCTTGGAGCTATTTTAGAGAATTATTTTCTTAGTATATAACAATAAAACACAAAATGAAGTATGAAAAAAAATGATTATTGCATGGTGAAGCCACTCAGTGGTGAGGAACATGTACAGGTATCGGGAGAGTGTATGCCTCCTGCTGCGGAACAGATGGAACAACTTCGTAAAATATATGGACCATTAGCGGATATTATCTGCTGGTAGGCTTTTAGATAAATACAATTTATTAACTAATAAAAAAAATACTATTATGAAAAATTTAGAAAATAGTGCTTTGATGCAGGAAATGAATGTGAATGAGATGCAAGAAGTGAATGGTGGATGGGTCGCTTTAGCTCTTGCTGTGGCTGGTGCTGCAATTTATGTATACAATAATTGGGATGATTTTTGCGTGGGGGTTAATGAGGGATGGAACGGAACAAGAAATTAATCATTAAAGTATTATTTTATGAAATGTGTTTATGAAGAATTATCTGAGCAAGAATGTAAATGTTTTTGTGGTGGAGATAAAGCAATGAGAAGTTTGGGGAATAGTGTAGGTTCTATAGGAGCAAGTATTTGTAATTTTTTAGAATATTTTGGTCAGATGGCACAAAATAGTCCAACAGCTTATGGATAAAAACGAATAGATAATGAAACAAACGGATTTACAAAAGGAAAACAAAAAATTGAAGCGAATCAATTTTATCTTGATTATTTATGTGGTTATATCAATTGTTATTCAATTATATAATATACTAGTATGATTAATTTTAAATAAGAATTTATTAGTCAGGATTGCTTATAAGCTTTCCTGACTAGCAACTAGATATCGTAATTATGAGAAAAAAACATAGATTGCTTCACTTGATAGTAGGTTGTCTCTTTATCATAATAATGCTGCTATTCCGGACGTATTACCGTCCTTGGGTATATACAAATCATTTATTTGATTTCTATCTTGCCGATACATACACTAATCTGTTTGGTGAATGTGTTGTTTTTTTATTCTTGTTTCTCTTTTTTCTCCTAATGAAATGTACAAACCGATTAAGTTGCTTTTCTATTCTTCATGTGGATTGATGATATATGAATTATTGGGATTGATAGTGGAAGGGGGATTATGTGATTATAAAGATATAATTGCTACTTTTGTTGGTGCCTTATTGTCTTATGCAATAAATAGAATGATTATTAGTAATGCGAATCAGTAGTTGATTTCTGATTCTTGTTTTAAAAAATTAGATAAATGAATGCGATGGCAATTTTTCCCATCGTATGTACTAAAAGTCCAGATGTTGATCTGACTTTCATCGCTCTTTGAATATTTGTTTTCTCATTCAGCCAGTTGAAAAACGCTTCTATAGGCTGTCTGACCTTTGAAACAGCAGTAGAGAACAGTTCTCTTCCAGCTTTCTCTCTTTGAGTAATAACTGGTTCCTCTCCTTTTATTTTAGCATAGTAGTTCCTTGTTCTTGTTGCTTATTGCCCCAGTAAGAAAAATCCGAGTATATCTTATCGGCAAAGATGTTTCTGTTTATAAGGCTATCAGCGGCTTCTCTTTTAAGAACTGTCAGGTCATTCTCTTCTGCCGATGATAAGAGAATCATTTCCGGGAATGGAATAGTTCCTTCCCTGCGGAAGGCTAAAGCATGGAGTTTGAGACCGAAGTAATACATGTTCTTTGTAGAACAGTATCCTTTGGTTGCAATTTCAGTAGCTACCTTTCCTGTTTTATTTCTTTCCTGCACAGGTAATAATAGGCATAGAGTCAATAAGTGATGTCATAGAATCGCAATCCTCTGGTTTAAAGAATGTAATGAGATGCTTTACAAGTTCACTAATGGCCTCACTCATCAGGTTTAACCGATAGTTGAATGTCTGATAAGAAGGTAGGTTGGGGAACCATGAGAGCAAATATTCTTCAGTGAATGTATGTATCTCTTTGATTGGAAGTATCGCTGATAGGCTCCGCAAAACAGATATACGGTAAGCAGTTCCTGGTCTGTAAAGATAGGAGTTGCATTATTACTGAATCTCTGGCAGTAAAACTTCAGTGAAGACTGGTAAATATCGCAGATGTACATATATATTTTTATAAGTTTTAGCTCTTTCTCCTTGGGAATCATAATTAGAATAATGAGTGGTTTTATTCTTCTAATATACTGATTTTCAAGGAGATTGAGAAATAAATAAACGAGATAATTAATTGAATAATAACATTTTAACTAACTGAATCAAGTAGGTATTTCAACTACTGATTCGCATATATAACAATAAAACACAAAATGAAGTATGAAAAAAAATGATTATTGCATGGTGAAGCCACTCAGTGGTGAGGAACGTGTACAGGTATCGGGAGGGTGTATGCTCCTACTGCGGAACAGATGGAACAACTCCATGAGAAATATGGACTGTTGGCGGATGTTGTCTGCTGGTAGCTTTTATGTAAATATAATTTTGACTATAGTTTAGAAATTGTAATATTACTATAATTTTTATATGATATTGAATTTGTAAAAAATAGTAATCAAAATAGTTTAATGAGAAAATCTATTAAACTTACTCAAGTAATATTTAATGAAATGAATAAAAAAATAT
>ENA-OQJX01000099-OQJX01000099.1-human-gut-metagenome-genome-assembly--contig:-NODE-99-length-57395-cov-3.119875_pt1 | contig 57395 bp, 60 predicted proteins | sample MGYA00242615_ERZ504782 | MGnify/ENA primary metagenome ERZ504782 (study PRJEB26092, sample SAMD00036354) | human gut metagenome | host: Homo sapiens | study: EMG produced TPA metagenomics assembly of... | reverse complement strand
TGCCAGATTCCTATATGAAATGCCACAGGGAACTTACTGAAATTACAGCTGTAGATGATGAGTTAATAGAATGGATGGCAAAAAAAATATTAATCACCATTATACTCAGTTTAGAATATCTAGGTTAAAAGAAAAATATAAAAGTTTAGGCTTTGCTAAATATGCAGAGCAGCATAGAAAATTACCTATTACAGATAAGGTAAAAAAAGGTAATGCTACGGAAATATTACTTACTGATTATATTCAAGCATCACAAAAAAAAGAATTTATCAAGGTATATAAATTGAAATATAATCCAAATGTTGATCAAGCCATTAAAGGAGATGACACTTTGATGGTTGATTTATTTGAAGAAAATGGTAATGAGAAAATCAAAATTTATTTGGGAGAATCGAAATTTCGCACTACTCCTCAAAAGAATGTAGTTGAAGATATTACCAAATCTTTAAACAAAGATACTTTGCCTTTATCGTACACTTTCTTAGTAGAAGAAATAGCAAAATCAGATGAATTACTTGCTCGAAAGCTGGATGATTATATAGTGCAAGATATAAAAGATAGAGGCGACCTTATTTATGTTGGTTTGTTACTAAGTAATACCAAGACTTCAGAAACAGTTGAAAAACATTTGAATAGTGATAATTCAAATTTGGTTTTCATTTCTATTGGAATTGGTCAGCCAGAAGAGTTTATTAAATCCATATTTGAAAAAGCAGAAGAACTAATATCTAACCCTGATTTATTATGAATATAGAGCATGTTGAAAAAAGCTACCAAGAATTAGAATCAGATTCTACTTTGCAAAACTTAATAGCTCAAGCTAACGCTAGATATATCCTATATAATACGGAAGAATCTAAAGAAAATTTTCCTCGATATACAATTAAAGATGAGCAGCTAAATATCTTAGCTTTCAAATATCTAAATATTGGATGTAATTATTTTAGTGAACATAATTATCTAAAAGCATCTCATTCTCTAGAAAAAGGAGCTTTAATACTTGAGTATATACACGGATCTATTCATATTCAGACAAAAAATAAGAAACTATTTTGTCTAATCTCCGCTCTTTCTTATTACGTTTGTTTTCAATACTCTAAGGCATTTATACTTATAGGCAAACTTGAGAGTGATACAATGATTTCAAGTTTAGTATCTCTATTTCTTAATAGAAAATTTGATCAGTTATTAAGTGAAATCGATAAACTTATTACAAACTCCAGTTATGGGGATGAATATCTGGCTGAACATTTTGAAGAAGATAATGCTACAAAAATTTATGAGATAATTATAGCAAAATCATTAAATTATTATGTGCAATTTTATCAGACAGGAAACAAAGATTTTTTAGAAATTGCAAAAAAGGATCTTGTAAATCTTCAAGAAGTAGCCGCAATGAGAGGTGAACCTGATGTTTGGTGGGTTATTCGATTATTACTTCTCATTATAGATGGATTTAAAGAATCCTCATTATGGTATGTATTAGGAAATTATTTTAATACGGAAGATAAACTTCCGTTAAAGTATATACAATCATTAGTTTATAAAAATGGCAGTATAACAGAATTGTTTCTTACTCAAAGAAACTCTTTACCAAAGGTTTTGAATAATAAGCAGGGGAGTATTGTTAGCATTCCTACAAGTAGTGGAAAAACAAGAATTGGTGAAATTGCGATTTTAAACTGTCTATTAAATGAACCTAAAGCGAAAATTCTTTTTATAGCCCCTTATAGATCACTAGCTTACGAAATAGAAAATTCGTTTGATGAGATTTTTAGCAATCTTGATGTTTCAGTCTCACATCTATATGGTGGAAGTTTATTTAGTAAGCTTGATGAAAGAATTATAGACGAATCATCCGTAATTGTAGCAACACCAGAAAAGGCCAAAGCACTCTTTAGAAGCAATGAGGATATTTTATCATGTATCAAACTTGTAATTATAGATGAAGGACATTTATTGGGAACTGATAAAAGACTCATAGTTAATGAAATGTTTTATGAGGAATTAAAGTATCATGTAAAAGCTAATGGTGGAAGATTCTTGTTATTATCTGCCGTTTTACCCAATGCAGAAGATCTATCTGAATGGCTAACGGATTCTACTGATAATGTTTACAAAGAGAATTGGCGACCTTCTGATGAAAGAATCGGAATAATGGAATGGAATAGGAGTTTCTGTGAATTTAAATTGGAAAAGCACTGATGCAGAAAGAAATTCATTTAATCCTAATTTTATTATGCGACAAAAGTTGCCTAAGAAGCCTAAAGAAAGGATAATGCATTACTTTCCTGAAAATAAGAACCAAGCCATAGCTTCTACTGCATATAAACTAAGGAAGTTTGGTCCTGTTTTAATATTCGTTGGAATCAAGAAATCTGTTTTTGCCATTGCAAGAGAGTATGAAAAATGCAATTCAGCCTGAAGAACAGAAGTTTAGATTTAGAAACAAGGCCAATTGGAGAGCCTTTAAACTGGCTTGCATAGAATCTTATGGTGAAGATACGGAATGGGTTAAGTTTGCTAAACAAGGAATTTTCTGTCATAATGCAGATTTGATCTCAGATGTGCGAATTCCCTTAGAAAGATTAATGAGAAGTGAGAAACCAAAAGTTATTATAGCGACTTCAACATTAGGACAAGGAGTTAATCTTGGAGTTTCTACTGTAATTTTCTCAACTTTGTATCAATCAGGTAATCCTATTACGAAAAGAGATTTTTGGAATATTGCTGGTAGAGCGGGGCGTGCTTTTGTAGATCATGAAGGCAAAATTTTAGTTGCTCATGATATAACCAAAAAAGACGAGAATAAAATAAATTGGGAAAGAAAAATGATTTCTGCATATCTTAATAAGAGTAATATAGATAGAGCAGAGAGTGGTTGTTTGGAACTAATAAGGACACTTAAAACAGTGGCTCAACTTAACGGAATAGCATTTGATAACTTAATTAATTTACTTGCTGAAAATCGTATTAATGAAATTGATGAGTCTTTAGATGAAGTTAATGATCTTCTTGATTTGATTGATGACGGATTATTATCATTGCATAATTCGAATAATTTTGAAGGAAACACATTGGAATGGATTGATAGTTATTTTACTAAATCCTTAGCCTATATACAAGCTCAATATTATGAAGATATTACTGGCGATGAAGTTCTCGATTTTATAAAGGCTAGAATTAAAGGTATAACAAAAAAGGTAGGGATAGAAAAAAGTATTTGGGAAAGTATTGTATCTTCTGGTATTCCAATCAATTCAGATTTGCAAATAGATGAGAAGCTTAGCGAGATTATTAGTATTGTTCAAAGCTATATAGTAAGTGATAAAACATTAGAAGAACGCATTTCACTTCTTGAAAATATAGAAGACGTCATTAGAGATGTGAATATATATAAAGAAAAATTTGAAGATAGTGTTGATATAAAAGAGATACGAAAAAAGTGGTTAAGTGGAATATCCATGTCAGATATCGTCCAACATGAAAATGCAGTTAATATAGTAACTCAACATTATTCTTTCAATATGCCTTGGGTTCTCAATGGTATTTCAAAGAAAATGAAGAAACAGAATTTAATTGAAGAAGCGGATACTATCGAAGAATTGGCTATTCTTGTAGAATTAGGATTACCTAACATAAAATCAGTTAAAATCTATCAAGCAGGAATTCGCTCAAGGATTTCTGCCTATGAAATTGCCAACTTATATGATGATGATCTTTGGGAAAAAAGCATTAGAACATATAAACAAGATTTAATAGACCATGCTGATTACTATAAAAACCAAGTATCAGAAAATGCAGCATTATGGATCGATTTATTAGTAAGATTTTCGAAGAGAAAATTTATAAAAATTAAAAAAGTTCCTAACTTCAGATATGGAAAAGTACATAAAAGAACAAAAAGGTTAATGGCAAGAATAATTAATGATAAGCAATATTTAGTTAGTCCGAATTTTAGTGTTATAAATGAAATAGGTGAATCAGATATTGACTTTTCTAAAGTCAGTAATATTAATGGAATTTACTTTGATTATGACGAAGATGATAAACTTTGGAAAATATCTTGCATGAATCCTTATGTGGTATTTACGTAATTACTATATACTTTTGGGAAGAGATGAGAATAAGTATTTAGACATTATTAGTTGTTAATTTATCGCTATAAGGCTTATTCTTGAAGCATTAAACAACCAATTACAAACTAAAATAAGTTTTGATTAACTTGTAACTATTAACAACATTGACTATCTTTGTCGTAGAGAGATATTTGAAATTATGCAGAGCAATGCAATGTGTAGCTGGACTTCCACTACTATATCGTTACTTGCATCTTTATAAAAACACTTTTAATCGCTGATTTATAAAAGATTAAAACGAACTACACTCTTTTAAGTAGCGAAACGAAGTGTTTCTCGGTGTGAAACAGATTGTTTCAAGCCTTGAAACTATTTTTGAAACTACTCGCTACAGGTGAAGAGATGGTGAAATTGTTACTCTTCACCCGCAAACTCCTTATTCATCCAAGAGACAGAGAAAAGGTGAAAGAAGAAATAGAAAGATTGAAAATAAATACCCAGTAGAAAAATTTAATCGATTTTGTAATGATTCAGAATCGTACAAAATGAATGACAATTCATTTTCAATTACTAATTCGCATTAATTTAAAATATACCATAATATTATAAGCAGGCTGTATTTGCTTCCTATGCAATACTCTACTTTCCCCTCCGTTCATAGCTAATTTAGGCTAAAAAGAACATTTTCTCCCGAAAAGTTTTTGTAATATCAGAGTTAATCGTATTTTTGTGTACAATTTTGGTGTAGTGATGACAGAAGAAGAAAAAAAGTTATTGAATTCCTTTGAAACGCAACTACGGCATTTGATTTATTTGCACGATGAACTTAAGCGTGAAAATGCCGAGTTGAAGAAGCTTCTCGAAAATGAAAAGCTGAAAAACGAGAAGGTACAAGCTCAATACGATGAATTGGAAGTCAGCTATACAAACCTAAAAACAGCTACGGCAATCAGCCTTAACGGCAGCGACGTAAAAGAGACGAAGCTGCGATTGTCAAAATTAGTGCGTGAAGTCGATAAATGCATCGCTTTGTTGAATGAATAAGAAGAAGATGTATGAACGATAAGATAAAGATAAACCTGCAGATAGCAGACTCAAACTACCCGTTAACCATCAACCGCGAGGAAGAACAAATGGTACGGGAAGCCGCCAAGCAGGTAAATATCAGGCTTAATAAGTATCGGGAAGTCTATAAAAATCTGGAACCCGAAAAAATTATTGCATGGTAGCCTATCAGTTCTCGTTAGAGAGACTGCAATTGATGCAACGTAATGATACCAGCCCCTATGTGGAGAAGGTAAAAGAACTGACAGAATTGCTGGAGGATTATTTTAAGGAAGAATAAATCCCGACTGGCTATTCGCTGATAAGAGATAAAACAACCACGCACTGCACAATATCCAAGCAAAAATAATTGCTTTGATATTTGGCGGTGCGTTTTTATTTATATACTTAAATTAAATGTAGAATGATAGCAATAATAGCAACAGCAATTGCTTGCTTCATCGTAGGAGGAGTCCTTTCATATATACTATTCCGGTATGTACTGAAATCCAAATACGATAATGTCCTGAAAGAAGCGGAGACGGAAGCGGAAGTAATTAAGAAAAACAAGCTGCTGGAAGTGAAGGAGAAATTCCTGAATAAAAAAGCAGACCTTGAAAAGGAGGTACATTGCGGAATCAGAAGATTCAGCAAGCGGAAAACAAGTTGAAGCAACGTGAAATGGTACTTAGCCAGCGTCAGGAAGAAATCCAACGTAAAAAGATGGAAGCCGAAGCGGTAAAAGAGAATCTGGAAGCGCAACTTGTGATTGTTGACAAGAAAAAAGAAGAACTCGATAAACTGCAACAGCAGGAAATCGATAAACTGGAAGCAATCTCCGGATTGTCTGCCGAAGAGGCCAAAGAACGCCTGGTAGAATCACTGAAAGAAGAAGCTAAAACGCAGGCACAATCATTCATCAACGACATTATGGATGATGCTAAATTAACTGCCAGCAAAGAAGCCAAACGTATCGTTATCCAGTCTATCCAACGGGTGGCTACGGAAACTGCCATTGAAAACTCTGTTACAGTATTCCATATCGAATCGGATGAAATCAAGGGACGTATTATCGGACGTGAAGGACGTAATATCCGTGCTCTGGAAGCTGCTACCGGTGTTGAAATCGTTGTAGACGATACTCCGGAAGCAATCGTTCTTTCTGCCTTCGACCCGGTTCGCCGTGAAATTGCCCGTTTGGCCCTGCATCAGCTTGTGACTGACGGACGTATCCATCCGGCCCGTATCGAAGAGGTGGTAGCTAAAGTACGCAAACAGGTGGAAGAAGAAATTATCGAAACGGGTAAACGTACGACCATCGACTTGGGTATCCACGGTCTGCATCCTGAATTGATCCGTATCATCGGTAAGATGAAATATCGTTCTTCATACGGTCAGAACTTGTTGCAGCATGCACGCGAAACAGCCAATCTTTGTGCTGTGATGGCATCAGAACTGGGACTGAACCCGAAGAAAGCAAAACGTGCAGGTTTGCTGCATGATATTGGTAAAGTGCCTGATGAAGAACCAGAATTGCCACACGCATTGCTGGGTATGAAACTTGCCGAGAAATACAAAGAAAAACCGGATATCTGCAACGCTATCGGTGCTCACCATGACGAAACAGAAATGACCAGTCTGCTGGCTCCTATCGTACAAGTATGTGATGCCATCTCCGGTGCACGTCCGGGGGCACGCCGCGAAATCGTAGAGGCTTATATCAAGCGTCTGAACGATCTCGAACAGCTAGCAATGGCTTATCCGGGTGTAACAAAGACGTATGCTATCCAGGCAGGACGCGAACTCCGCGTTATCGTTGGTGCAGATAAGATTGACGACAAGCAGACAGAAAGCCTGTCAGGTGAAATCGCCAAGAAGATCCAGGATGAAATGACTTACCCGGGACAAGTGAAGATTACCGTCATCCGTGAAACACGTGCGGTAAGTTTCGCTAAATAACGTAACGATTCAAAAGAAGATTCATATAAGGGCGAAGAAATTCGCCCTTTTTTAATACACGACTATGGGAAAGTATCAATTTGAGATTTGTACCAATTCAGTGGAAAGTTGCCTGGCCGCACAGAAAGGTGGTGCAGACCGTGTGGAACTGTGTGCCGGAATACCGGAAGGTGGAACAACGCCCTCCTATGGTGAGATCGCCATCGCAAGGGAAGTACTGACTCATACCCGCCTGCACGTTATTATCCGGCCTCGTGGAGGAGATTTTCTGTATTCGGATATCGAAATCCGGACAATGCTGAAAGATATTGAAATTGCACGGAAATTAGGGGCAGACGGAGTGGTATTCGGTTGCCTGACAGCAGAGGGTGAAGTAGACTTGCCAGCAATGCAGAAACTAATGGAAGCTGCTCAAGGGCTATCTGTGACTTTTCACCGGGCATTTGATGTATGCCGTAACCCGCAGAGAGCATTGGAACAGATCATCAAACTGGGATGTAACCGTATTCTGACTTCCGGCCAGCAATCTACGGCTGAACTGGGAATCCCCCTTTTAGAAGAGTTACAGAAACAGGCTGCCGGAAGAATCACATTACTCGCCGGATGCGGAGTAAATGAAAATAATATCGCACGCATTGCCGCAGAAACCGGAATCAACGAGTTTCATTTCTCGGCACGTGAAAGTATTCAGAGCGAAATGATATTCAAAAATGAAGCCGTCTCCATGGGAGGCACGGTACACATCAACGAATACGAACGAAACGTAACTTCCATACGAAGAGTAAAAGAAACGATTGATGCCGCTTTACATGGATAAATATGGCAGCAAGGGATGAGATATCGTCTCATAATAGTACTAATACAAGACAGAAATGGTGAACATACAGCCTTCAAGCCTTTTGTTCACCATTTCTTTTTTTACATCATTACCAACAGTATCTCAAGAAACTGTTATACTTTTATTTATAAATATGGAATTATCGTAATATAAATACCAGTAATAATAGCCGAAGTAATTACTCCCGAGATATTAGCTCCCAAAGCATCTCCCAGAACAAATGAGTCCGGATTATCTTTGCTTACAATCTTTTGTGCAACCTTCGCGGTAGTGGGTACACAGCTAACAGCTGCAATACCGATTACCGGATTGTAATTACCCCGTTTAATAATATACATGATATATCCTCCGATTATTCCTCCGATACCGGAAAGTAATAATGCTACAATACCTAATACTAGTAGTTTCAAGATCTTCGGATCGAGTAACAGATGTGCATCACAAAGTACACCGAGCAGTACGCCCAACATAAAAGTGGAACCATAAAGCAACGGACCACTCACAAAATCATAGATATGTTTCATACCCGACTCACGAACAGCAACACCCAGGAACAAAGAGAAAAACAAAGGAGAAGCTACCGGGAACAAGAAACAGAGAATAGTACAAAGAACAGCAGAGAAAGCCAGTTTCACTTTAGCATCGTAATTCTTCGGAGCTTTCTTTGTCACCATCTTAATAGCGCGGAAGCGTTTGGGAACCAAAAGTTTTACCAAGTAAGGATAGCCTCCATACGTTAAGCCCAAATAAAGATAAGCAACCACCGTAATAGGAACAAAGAGATGCTTTGCCAATGCCAACGAAGTAAACAACACCATTGGTCCGTCGGCTCCACCCACCATAGCCACAGATGCACTTTCTTTCAGAGTCAGACCAAGAGCAGAAGCAATAGGTACTGTCAGAAAAGTGCCCAGCTCTGCGCACAAAGCCAGGAATATACTTGCAAATGGTTTCTGAAGCAGGAAGCCGACATCTAGAAGCGTCCCGATACCCATAAAGACAAAACAAGCTATCAGCCCGTTACTAAACGTCAGGTATAAACAGGTTGCAGGAAATCTATCTGCATAGTATTCATTAATTGATCTGTATCTGAAAGCATCGGATCGAGAAAGAGATTACCCAGTGTACCGTCAGGCATAATGAGGGTTCCGCAGTTGATAGCTACCATTCCCAGTCCCATCGGAATCATTACCATCGGTTCGAGTATACCTTTCCAGCCTAAATAGATCAGTAACAAACCGAGAAGTACTAAAAAAACTCTTGCAGAAGCAAGCACCCATCCGCTTGCCATCATTGTACCAATACCTTGAAACAAGGTAGCAAAATCTATATTTTCCATAAATTAGTTTTCTTTTATTGTTTGTTGTTAGTAAGTTTCTTTGAGTTCTTCTTATTGACATGTGCCTGCTCTTCTTCCCGAAGAAAGAATTCGCGGGTATCCTGTGAATAATAATAATTCATCAGATTATTTTCAGAAGCTCCCGGACTCACGCCATGATAATAGCCGGAATAGCCAGTAAAGTTTCTGTCGATCCCCTTACTGTAATCTTCACGGAAATCTCCCAAAGCATCTTCATCTGCAATGGGAATCTGTCGGACTAATCTCTCCACCTTTTGCCGATGCTGACGCCAGCGTCGCAAACGGAGTAGCTCCAAACGGTGGGAACTATAAAAATCAAATGAATCGGCCGCATAGGCAATCAACTTAATGACCGCAGCGACAAAAAAACCGATGAGGAACGTAAGCCCCATCATCGCAAGAGTAGATAGTAATAAATGAATCATAGTAATATAAAAAATTAGGTTGTATAATCTTATTCAAATATCCTTGCTTTTATACGACGTAACTCCCGTTTCACAACGGGAACACAATATTTTAATCCTTAAAGACAGGCACATCAATATCCGTCCTTTGTTCCAAGTCATAGGAAATACATTCTTTGTTTTCCATGTTAACATGAATAAAACTAAGATAATAAATAAAGGAAATGATGGTAGATGGAGGATCTGAATAGGCACCTCACCTTACCCAAAGATAAGAATATAGTCTAAATGAGAATATGCGCCAATGTATAGACGTAATACTTACACGAATATTTAGTGTAATTGACATCAAGCCGGTATGCCCCAAACGATTCTCCGGAAGCATAACATTCAGAGAGCTCAATATCTGTATAATGACAGTATTGGTATTGAACTTCAGGTTCTTGAAAGGAACAATGCTTCTCAGAAAAGAGATATTGTCAAAAATGCAGTCACTAACATTACAAGTGGATGTCTCGTCAACAAACTGCGAATGAGAATCTTTACCTGGCTTGTCGAAGCCGGCAGAAGAAACGCAACAGCATGACACTGCTTCATATCGCATGTCATTAGACGAGGTTTCAGTTTTTTTCTGAAATCCCTGCAATTCTTTATTGGAAACATTACTAAATCCCAATACCAGAAATGCACATGCTAATATGCAAAAAATGTACTTAGTCATAATTTGCTGCAAACGTAATCATTCTTTTCCGAAAAAACGCATTAAGGGCAAGAATTAACGATTATTGTATACCTCCTCTTTTCTATAACCCATGTACAACTTTCATCAATTGCTCACCCAAACCGATTGTATATCCTTGAGAAACAAAGACTACCCTATTAAATGTATCTGCAATGATAAATACCGGCAGAATAGAATTGTTCAAATTCATAGCCTGCACTATTTCTTTGCGGATGCTGTCATCGACATCAATACCGTAGGTGATGGTAGACGGAAGTCCTTTAAATTCGTCGGCATTAAATTTCTTGTATTGTTCTTCCGAAGGGAAAAGAAAGACCATCTTACGCCCCCATTGTTCGAAGTCATTGCCCAAAGCGGCTATATCTCTTAGCGCATGATTGGTAGGTTCCTGCCCTACTCCAAGCACAGCTACTACAAAATAACCACGTCCACAGGTTTGCAGAATACTCCGCTGTTCAGTGCTGTCAACCGGACGATAGGTCGCTTCCGAATTAAAATTGCCGATCACTTGCACCTGATCTTGCTTTCACGCATCACAAGGTCAACGGTGGTTGTCTTACCGGGTTCTATAGTAAAAAATGTACTGTTGGAAAGCACCGCGCCACTTGCCAACCGAGTTCCGGTCACCATCATATAATAGCCTTCATCAAGCTCTCTCCCATATTTTAATAAATTACGCCAGGTAGTTCCATCCCCCATATCCGTCTCTCCCTCGTCATAATTAAGTAACTGGAATGTGCCGTTTTTAAACTTGGAAAGAGTGAAATGCGAATAATATTTAGGATCTTCCACAGAACGGATAGGCGTGTAAGTCGCTTGTAACACTCCCTTTCGAGACTGTGCAGCTTCTGCCGTATCGAAGTTGACATCTTCCTTTGCAAATTCTTCATTTAGAATCTGCACCTTTCCGGTCACTTCATCAATCCAGGCAGCGGACGCCCATCCCATGCTCCGGTAAGCTGCCACAAAAAATATATCACGCGACTTTTCATCAGCCACCCGTGCTTTCCATACTCCCATCGGAGAGATAGGAATCTGTTGAGAATTCAGTTCATTATTGATTTTAATCTCTTTTCTGCACCATTCTATTAATACTTTGGGATCACGTTTCATGCTATCGGGCACAGACTGGTACACTGTTTTTTCAATGGCTTCACGAAGTACCTTTTTATAAGGAGTCAACATTTCATTGGCTATACGAGGAGGATTGAGGTACATTCTTTTAAATAAATCAGTCTCTATCTTCTCCCAATCCGAGATATTAGTCAGCAGATGATCATTCAATACATCCAGAGTTACATCGCGGAGATCTTTAGCCGAAAGACTCTCTAATATCCATATAGCCCGTATTTCTTCCCATGAAACAGCGTCTTTCTCTTTTCGGATAGGCGAAAGGAAGTCTTTCAAGGTTTGGTGGTTTCCTCGCGAAGCAACCAGGAAGTTTACTAATTTTTCTTTCTTTTCCGATTGTAAGGTATTTCCATATAGTTTATCTATCCACTCTTTGGCCTGTTTTTCCGTCATCATTGTTGCTACATACGCATTGCGGATTGAATCTTCCTGCGCCATCCGCCGATCATTTTCCGCCCGTTGTTCGGGAGTGACTTCGGGAATATTCGCTCCTTCCACCGGAGGTACAAGATCCATTGGCAAGGAATAGGCTTCACCTTCTTTCCTATTTAAAGAGAGTTGCAATGCATCATCTTTTCCAAATGAGATTTTGGCATAACCAAATTGTCCGTTGCGGGATGCCCAAACCAACATATCTCCTTTACCGGCAGTCAGGCTGGCTTTCCCCTCTGCATCTGTATATTTCGTGGCTACTGTATAGAACTCCGCATAATTGTATATCTTAAATTCGACTTTGGCATCTGCTACCGGTTGACCGTCGGCATCCGTCACCGTTACGATAGCTTTGGCAGTAGGGGCATAATTATCAATCACATTGATTTCCGTATAATTCGGTGTTTCAAGCATAATCTCTTCCGGACCATTGTAACGTCCGAAAACCTTAGTATGCATCAACATTCCCCGACTGGCAGGGGAATTAAACCATCCTAGGTTCAAAACCGGTTCCGGTTCACAAGCTCCAAAGAAGTACCAATGTCCATCCGCCCATGCTTCCACCCAAGCATGATTGTCATCCGTATGCGCCCAGCGGGGCGTATACACTTGCCGTGCCGGAATACCGACTGCCCGGAGCGCAGCCACCGTAAATGTAGACTCTTCGCCACAACGTCCATACGCTGTTTTGACAGATGCCAATGGTGAGCTAGTGCGCGCATCACTCGGACGATAGACCACTTTCTCGTGACACCAGTGGTTCACTTCCAATATCGCGTCTTTCATCGGCAGTCCCTTCACCCTGTCTTTTAGTTCACCATAAAACACACGACGGGAATCATCCAGATTCTCGTTATTCACTCGGATCGGCAGAACAAAATGACGGAACACTTCATCGGGAATCTCTTTGCCCCAAGGCATCTCGTCACGTGTCTGCTTCGACAGCCGGACATTCTCCAAGTAATAATCTCCCGGATAATCCGTCACATCCCCTATCGGCATATAAGCGTAGAGAAACATCAATGCTTCGCGCTCGTAGACTGACAAAATAGAATCGGCAAAGATCGCAAATAAATCTCCATGAGGAAGTGCCTGTTTTTTCTGCTCAAAGTCTTGAGCTACTTGATTCCGATAGGATTCTTCTTTGAGGAAGTGAGCATTGTTACAAGCAAACAGTACAATCGACAAAATCAGGACGCACAAAAGATGGATGAATGTTTTCATATAAGTGTTTGGTTTATTCTATTAATAAGGTTGCTGACTGACAAAAATAAAAGAATATTTTCTGAATACCTAGATAAGTACATAAAAATGTGATAGATAAGAATAATATTGTCATTGATGGGAAAATCCGGGAATTTTGTAACAGGTTTGTAATATAGACCGTGTTCGAACCCTTATAAAAAGAAAATTCAAAAGAAAAAGAAGATTTTTATGTTTTACAGCATATAATTCGAAAACAATTTGTATCTTTGCAGTGTTATTAGAGAAAACAAGATGTAAAACCGCTCTTCAAAACGTGGAGGGCAAAAAAAGAGGAAACAAATTATGAAAAAGAATGCAAATGAAAAAATTATGATGTTACAGTACCGTATTAAACGCTATCAAGCAATGGGAAATGGTGCCATGTGCCAAACATTAAACGGTAAACTTCAAAAACTGCTGTCACAGCAGGTTGCCATGTAAATAAACACACTAATTATAATAAATAGAGCGAGGAACTTTCGAGTATCTTCGCTTTTTTTATACATTTGCAGAAGAAAGATAATAAAACACATTATGAAAAAGCTATTTATGTCGGTTGCGCTCCTCTTATTGGTCGTAACCTCTTTTGCACAAACACCTGGTTATGAGTTCACAACCGTTGTGTCCCACCAAGCAACGCCTGTTAAAGATCAGGGTTCCACAGGAACCTGTTGGTGCTTTGCCACCGCTTCTTTCATGGAGTCGGAACTGCTCCGAATGGGAAAAGGAGAATATGATCTCTCGGAAATGTTTATCGTCCGCCAAAAGTACATGAATCAGATGGAGGACAATTATCTCCGTCGTGGTAAAGGAAGTATCGGTGAAGGAAGTTTGGCACACACTTTCAAAAACGCATATAAGAAAGCGGGAATCGTTCCGGAAGAAGTGTACACCGGATTGCTGGGCGATAACAAAGACCACAATCACGGAGCATTGTCACGCTATCTCAAAGCATTGGTAGACGCAAATATTGAATCTAAAAAGCGTACTCCGCAATTTGATGCGCTTATTAATAATCTGTTCGATATTTATCTGGGCAAGCTTCCTGAAAAATTTACTTATAAAGGAAAAGAATATACTCCTCAATCTTTCACAGAAAGTCTGGGATTGAATATGGATGATTATGTTGAACTGACCAGCTTCACTCACAAGCCTTATTATGAGACATTCTCACCTGAAGTTCCCGACAACTGGGAAAACCAGCCAATGTATAATCTTCCGTTGGACGAACTGATCGGGGCTATCGACTATGCACTGAACAAAGGATATACCGTATGTTGGGACGGTGACGTAAGCGAACAGGGTTTCTCTTTCAAGAACGGAATCGCCATTAATCCGCAAGTGGAGGATGTGAAAGATTACTCGACTACCGACCGTGCCCGTTTTGAGAAAATGCCAAAATATCAACGAATGGACGAAGTGTTCAAGTTTGAGCATCCTTATCCGGAAATCAACGTAACACCGGAAATCCGTCAGGATGGTTACGAGAAGTTTGTGACAACTGACGACCACCTGATGCACATCACCGGTATTGTGAAAGATCAGAATGGTACTAAATATTATATCACCAAGAATTCCTGGGGAGCGGAAAGCAACAAATCCGGAGGTAATCTGAATATGTCTGAAAGCTATGTACGTGCTAAAACAATCTGTGTGATGGTACACAAAGATTCTCTGCCTAAGGAACTGAAGAAGAAACTCGGTATTCAATAAATCGCATGAAATCAGTCCCGAAGGGAGATTGACAGTTTCATACATTTATTTATTCGGAACTCTCCATTATATTCATATAACAAAAGAAATAGGGCAACGAAGTATCACTACTTCACTGCCCTATTTTTTTGTTAACCTACTATATTAAATCCTTTGCTCTTTATTTCTTTTTCAATGTTACGTCGCTGATTTCTACAACGCCGCCTTTGTTCTGGGAAAGAATAGCCACATAACAATCTTTCAGAATGGCAGCATCATCGTCTGTATCAGATACTTCCAAGTTAGCATTTGCTTTCTTGCTACTAATTGCATTAACCACTTGTCCCATATCATAGTAAACCACTACTTTAGTCCATTTACCGGCATCTTTAATTTTAAAATTGTATTGTGCGCCCGAAGCATTTGGTTGAGCATCTGCGTCATAGTCTCTACGCATGAAGAAAGTAGTATTGTACTTACCATTATCATTCTTTTCCTCATTGGTCTGTTTGATGTATACACTGACCGGAGTTCCTGCTTCTTTAGCTTTTGCATAGAAAGTAAGAACATAGATACCTTTGTCCAAACCATCGGTAATACGTTGTCCCAGGAAAGCTTTATACCAAGAGAGAGTCTTTTCAGCACCGGAGTTATCCAATTTCATTGCATTCGGATATTTGGCATCTCCTGTTTCTTCCCAGGCAATAGTAGTTACACCGTCAGCTTCATTATTCATGATAAACCACTCTCCTGCGGTAGCTTTATTGGCATTAGTCACTTTAGTCTTTACTTCAGTGGCGAATTTTTCGTTTTTTATCAGGTTCTGCGCACTTACGCTTACTCCTGCAAGGACCAAAAGCCCGGCAAATAATACTTTTTTCATCTTACTGTGATTTAATTGTTTATACTTTATTTTTTCTAGCTTTAAAAATCTATTTCATCCTACTTCACTTGTTGAATAACAAATCCATATTTACCAGTCACTTTCTTTTCTTCAGTCTTTAGTGTGATGCGGTAAATCTCTTTGCCCCATACGTTAGACAGGCGCGGATCATCCAGTTTGATTGTTTCCAGTTCGGCCTTAAACTGTGATGGATAGTTCATTTCCACCTTTTGTCCCTTTACTTCGATGCGGATTTTTCCGGCTGACGGGAAAGTCACATTGCCCCAAGTTAAAAAGTTCATTTGATTAGGAACAATAGCCTCATCCAACGTATAAATATCACCAATAATAAGTTTTTATCATCAAGAGCATAAGAGCGAACCCAGCTTTTCACTTTCGCTTCTGCCGGATAAGCAGTAGCTATATCCGTAGAGAACATCCGTTTCTTCTCATTGCAAACGGTATTGGTAGCTTTATACTCCTGCCCGAATTTCTGCGGTACTCCGTTAATCATCGGCAAGTTATGATAGTTGCTCTGCATGGTCCAGATGGTATAGCGGTCCTTGCCGAACGTCTGTTTGGTATATGTACCTACACCGGCATCAATAATCACAGGAATTGTATTTACATATAAAGAAAAGGTTCCTACATCGTTGTGGTTATGGCTTTCGTTATTAAATCCGCCTTTAGCGGCAACAAACATACCGTTTTTGTTCTTCATATAGCAGAATTCCGTCTCGGGATACCAGGTTACATCCGGCATATCATGTTTCGGAGTTGCTTTTGCCAGCTCATTACAGCAAAGTAGAGATTGAAGCGAACGAAAAGCGTCGTTGCCCATGGTAGCATACGGTTTTCTTCCTTTCAACAGGTATGCGGCAAAATGCATCATTTCATCGCTGTTTACAGCTTTACCGAAGCGATAGATTAACAAAGGATCGCCCCCGCCTTGTGCCGATGCATCAGCAAAATTCACCACCCAGCCATTGCCCACGTATGAGCGGGACATATATTCTCCCATCCGGCGAATCATCGGTTCATTGAACAGAGACAGTTTACCGCCTGTGCCATCAGAGAGTATCTGCAAATAGTCATAGAGCTTTCCGGCGGCATGTCCCCAGTAAGAGGTTCCCTCCTCACAGGCACCATCGGATTTCACGAAGTTGATAAACTTATCGACTGACTGCATGGAGCGATAAACAGCTTTCGCTAACTTATTCTTATTGTTCTCCATCAGTAAGAAACATTGCAGGGCATTGGAGTTACACCAAGGATTCCAGTTGTTGATGATTTCTCCCGGTTTCCAGTTAAAAGCCATCCACCACATTTCGTCGTCGTTCATATACGGATCGAGAATACGTTCTTTGATTGCTTTACGCATTTGCAAGGATACCACAGGATTGATTTTGTCGAATGGTTTGCGGAAGAAATAGTGTACCCAAGCCATTAAAGCTCCGTATCCGCCTGAACCGAGGTCGATAATCTGTTCGCGGAAGTCGGGAAGTGAACGTTTGCTACTCTGGCGGGGCAAGTGTGCGGATAGAACCCATGAATTCATTTCACAGCTCATATATGCTCCGTTCAGTAATTGGTCGATAAAACGTCCTTTCCCTTCGGCCAGTTCGGCGAGCATCAAGGCGTTAAGTGCCTGGCGGTTGGCGTCATAAGGAACTTCCATTATTTTACGGTTACCGCTACGTTCATATTCCAGATAAGCAGTGGCAGGTATCAGTTGCCATTTATAGTCGAGGAGTTTTTCACCGGCTTCGATGAGGCGTTGCTTATTGGGACCCATCAAAGAATCCCAGGCGGCACGATCTGTATAAGCAGGATAAGGCACCCATGCTTGTTTCATTACCAACACGTTTTTCAACGTAGTTTCGTCTGCCGCTTTTTGCAGCATATTGCGTTCGGTGTAAGCGCTTGCCTTGAAAGAAAAACTTCCTAAAGCTGCTAGTAAAAGAACACAAAATAAATGTTTCATTCGATTCATGGTATTTTCATTCATTTAAGTATTGCAAAGATAACGTATCTGATAAAAAATGAGGTGAGTAAATCATACGAACCTGATGACAAAAAAGTACATACTTCAAAAATAGTACTCTTAATTGCTATATTTTAGGCTTTTAAGTCATTATAAAAGCAATTTAAGTCATTGTAGAAACAATTTAAGTCACTATAAAAACAATTTAAGTCACACGGAAACCGGGTTTTCATTTCGGAAAAACAAAGATGCAGTTTTAGAAAATAGAGGCTCCCTTTGGAGAAAATAAAGGTTCTATTTATTCCAAACAGAGGCTCTGTTTAGGGCAAATAAAGGCTCTATTTTATTTCAAATAGAGTATCTGTTTTACTTCAGACAAAGTATCTGTTTGGATATTCAATCCTCTTTCTTTTTTCATTCTTTGATTCTCTTCTTTTTCATCCCCTATTCTTTCCTCTTCATTCCTCTATTTCTTCCTCTTCGCCTTCAATCCCAATCGCTAAATTCAAAGCTCAACTGTTCCCAAACACCGTGTTGTTCATCGGCTTCCTCTTTTGGATTGGAGACGGAAAGACCGATGAGCCGGATTGGATGTTGCTCAAATTCGACACTTTTAAGCAATTCTTTTGCAAGTGGGAGTACCCGGTCTAAGGTGGTGAGTTCCTGCGATTGAGTAAGGCTTCGGGTTATCTGGCTAAAATCATGAAACTTGATTTTCAGGGTAAGCGTGTTGCCTTTGAAGTCTTTTCGCTGAAGACGTTCAATCAGCTCTACCGCCACATGGTATAGTTCGATAATGACCGATGAACGGGCTGAAATATCACGTTCCAATGTACGTTCGCAGCCAATGGATTTACGGATACGAATTGCTTCGACAGGGCGTTCGTCAATTCCTCGTGAGCACTCATAATACAGTGCGCCGGCTTTCCCGAAATGGGCTGTCAGCATTTCAAGAGAGCATTTCCGTAGTTGAAGTCCATTGTGGATGCCAAGTAAATGCATCTTCTTTGCAGTCACCGGACCCACTCCCCAAAAAGATTCGATAGGAAGACGGGCTATAAAATCAAGGGCTTGTTCCGGATGAATGGTGCATAAGCCATCCGGTTTGCGATAGTCCGAAGCTATTTTAGCCAGAAACTTATTATAAGAAACTCCGGCAGACGCAACAAGGTTGAGTTGTTCCCGTATCTTCTGCTTTATTTCCTTTGCTATATCCACAGCCAGGGAAATATCTTTCTTGTTTTCAGTGACATCCAAGAAAGCTTCATCCAGAGACAGAGGTTCGATGATATCCGTATATTCGTGGAAAATCTCATGTATCTGACGGGAAACGGATTTATAAACATCCATCCTGCCAGGTACAAAAATGAGTTGGGGACAAAGACGTTTCGCCTTTTGCGAAGCCATAGCGGAACGGACACCGTAACGCCGGGCTTCATAGCTAGCAGCAGCCACGACTCCCCTCTCTTCTGCATGACCTACCGCTAAAGGCTTGCCACGAAGTTCTGGATTATCACGCTGTTCTACAGAGGCATAGAAGGCATCCATGTCGATATGTATAATCTTTCTCTGCGTCATTGTTTAGGATTAGCAGAGCAAACTTACTATAAATTCCTGAATAAATCCTGCTTATCGGTTCAAGAAATAATATGCTTATGATTTTTATAGATATAAGTCAAAAAAACATTCAATATCTTGTCAAAGACAGTTCTTATAATATTATATTTGCATATCGTCTATTCAAAATATAGAGGTAGTTAATAAGTTTGTGCCACCATACAACTCTTTAAGATTATGAAAAACACATTATTTTGCTTATTCATATTTTGCAGTGTTTCCACATTCGCTCAAAATGGAATCACTTTTAAGGTCGAAAAGCTTTCAAAGCCTGAAGAATTACTTCATCTAGACTCCCCGAATGAAATTTACGAAAGTCTTATATTATCAGATATGAACATAGAGCCTTATGAGATAAAAGAGAAGAATATCAAGGTTCCTTATCATATCATTGCAAAGAGCGAATCTCCCGACAGTCTCGTTTCTTTTGGCCCTAATTCTTTTTTCAACGGTATGTATCAGGCTTATGCGGATCACAGGCCATTTGTATTGTCCCCGGACATGATTTGGCTATTAATCAGCCAGGGATTTGCACGCCATATCAATGCCAATCAGGAATCTATGAGAAATGAGCTTGTTGATTTCTCCGGCAAACTATCCTTAATTATAAGAGAAGACAAAAAATTGGAGGACCCTACTCTTTCATGGGAGGAAATCTTCCCGCAATTTACAGAACAAATATCCCAATACACCGGTAATCATCTGACCGAACTGCTCACCTGCAATTTTTCAACGACTACCTCTTTAGAGAAAGTTGCTTCCGAAATAACAATCATGGAAGCTGTAAAACCTTACTTTGAGTTTATAATCATACGCATTGTCTGTGGAATACCTGAAATAACTCTCGAAGGAAAACCGGAGGACTGGGAAAAACTACTGCACAAAGCCAGAGGCTTGAAAGAATACAAACTCGATTGGTGGATTTCAGAACTGGAACCTCTTTTGGAAGAATTTGTCAAAGCATCTAAAGGAGAAGTCAATAAGGACTTTTGGCGCAACATGTTTAAATATCATTCACAGAAACGATACGGAGCCCCAAACATTATTGATGGATGGATCGTGAAGTTTTCCCTTATGATAAGGAAGGGAAAAGAAATAATCTGAAACAGCTGGAAGGCAAAAATTGTCTCCCTGATGAGATAGTGAAGGTAGATGTAAAGTATCAGGAAGTATATGGCGACGCCATCAAAGAAACTCCATTAGAATTTTGGGCAGGTTTCATTGGATTAGAGCAAAACAGCAAGACTTTTGCTCTGCGACCGCAAATTGGTTGGATGGTCAGGAAGAAAGACGTTAATAAGGAGGGATTAAAAAGTAAATTAAGTGCTGATGCTCAAAGGATAGGCTGGGGAAGCGGCATCAATATCAGAGTAAAAGAATTTCCGGCTGTACTGTTGGAGCTCAAAGAAATAAAAAGGTTGGATATCCAATTTATCGATACAATCAATATACCGGACGAAATATCAAAAATAAAAATCGGATCGTTGAGTTATATGGAAAGATTACTAAAGAAGGGATAGAACGTATCAAAAGATTATTACCTGACACAGATATAAAAATAAATGGTTCGCGAGGTGGGAGTGCTTCATTTATGACTCCATAATAAAAAGAGGCTATCCAAAAGCCATAAGTCAGATTTCAAAGGCTATCAAGATGCACTATCCCGAAAAGAAAGGATATTCAGCGAGAAGCCTTACCTATATGTGTCAGTTTGCCCGAACATACCCACTAGAGATATTACAAAGAATGCTTTCTTGTGACAAGGTATTGGGAACGCCAACAATCCCCAATATGCTATCCTTGACTGATGAACTGAACTGTTTACCAATTACGCAAGAACCTCTTGCGCAATTTCAGACAAATATATTTCAATCAAAAGAATTTACGCAAGAGCCTCTTGCGCAAATTCAAAAGATAGACAAGACAATCTCCGCAATGCTGCAAACATCCATTGATGATATTGAAAAGGATTTTGTTTGTTCCCCCATTTCAAAAATAAACTGGACCAGTCATGTGATACTTTTGGATAGTTCACTGCCCTTAGGTGCTCAATATTGGTACATGAAACAGTCCGTTGAAAACGGATGGAGCAGCAACGTATTAAAGATACAGATTGAGACTAATCTGTTCAAACGGCAGATAGAAACACAGAAAGTCAACAATTTCACAAAGACCTTGCCCGCCCCTCAAAGTGACTTAGCCAACTATTTGCTGAAAGACCCGTATATATTCGATGTAGCAGGTACAAAAGAACTGGCAGATGAAAGGGATATTGAAAAACAGCTTGTAGAACACGTCACAAGGTATCTATTGGAAATGGGGAACGCTTCGCCTTTGTAGCCAAACAGAAACATTTCCAAGTCGGGGACAGCGATTTTTATGCAGACCTTATCCTATACTCCATAAAACTTCACGCCTATATAGTCGTAGAATTAAAGGCTACTCCATTCAAGCCAGAATATGCAGGGCAATTGAATTTCTACATTAACATCGTAGACGACCAGTTGAGAGGTGAAAACGACAACAAGACAATAGGATTGTTGCTCTGCAAAGGCAAGGATGAAGTAGTGGCACAATATGCCCTAACGGGCTATGCACAGCCCATAGGAGTAAGCGACTACCAGCTAAGCAAAGCCATTCCCGAAAATCTGAAATCCGCCTTGCCAAGTATCGAGGAAGTGGAGGAAGAATTATCACAGCTACTCGATAACAAGAAAGACGAAAAGTAATCCGATCAGTCCCGTTTGGACAGTCTTGACATTTAAGCCGTCTGCCACCTATACAACGACCGATTCGACCCGAGCATTGACGAACAAATAAATATCACAGAAAATAGAAATATTAAATAAAACAAAAACACCCCGCTTTACATCCTAATAATGTAAAGCGGGGCGCAAATCTCATAAATTACTTAAAATCAGCATTTATTGTGGAGCTGGAGGGAATCGAACCCTCGTCCAAACGAGGAAATCATAAGCTTTCTACATGCTTATCTTTGCCTAAATTTTCGTGCAGGAACAGAACCAAAGCCATCAATTCCTGCCTTATCCTCTAAAGTTTCATCAAAAGTGCGAGGCCGCCTTTGACTATCCCCGATGTAACTGCACCACTGAACCGGAATGCTTCGGAGCAACAGCTTCCGAGTGATGTCTCGTCCTGGCACCTAGTGCCTGGATTAAGCTAATCTACTGTGATTCGATTAAGCAGCAAGAGCGTAATTAGTTTCGCCAGATAAAATTTTGATAACTGATATTTAAGTGGAAATTACCGACCCACTGCATGCTTACCTACCATTTCTGCCCGCTGTCAAATCCAGTCAACCCCAAATTTTTATTCGTACAGAATAGCGATTGTTTAGAACGCTTTCCAAGAGTGCAAAGATAGGAAATGTTTTCTAATTTTACGAGAAAACGTTAGCAAATATTATATCAAAGCACTATCTTTACGGAGCTATTTTATATTTAAGGTGAAAAAGCATCATGAAAAATCAACCAATAATAAGCTACTTATGATTAAGACATATCTATCTAAAACATCTATATTCAAAACATTTGCCGCTGTTTGCATATTCGGAATCAGCATCAGTGGCTGTACTTCTAAAAAAAAGACTCCTATGGAAACAACCGATATAACAGAAAACGAACTAACCATGTTGGTGGGTACTTACACATCAGGAACCAGTAAAGGGATATATAGTTACCGCTTCAACGAAGAAGACGGGACTGCCACTCCGTTAAGTGACACGGAAGTTGAAAATCCTTCTTATCTTGTTCCATCTGCCGACGGAAAATTCGTCTATGCAGTCAGTGAATTCAATAATACACAAGCTGCCGCCAATGCATTTGCCTTCAATAAAGAAAAAGGTACTTTGCAACTATTAAATTCACAGCAAACGGGAGGTGAAGATCCCTGTTATATCATCGCCAGTGGAAATAATGTGATAACCGCCAACTACAGTGGCGGCAGCATCTCCGTTTTCCCTATCGCAAAAGATGGCTCGCTCCTACCGCTTCCGATATTATACAATTCAAAGGTACGGGAGTAGACAAAGAACGACAAGAGAAACCGCATCTGCATTGTGTCCGTATCACTCCGGATGGTAAATACTTGTTTGCCGATGACTTGGGTACAGATCAAATACATAAGTTTATCATTAACCCAGCTGCAAATGCAGAAAATAAGGAAGCATTTCTGAAAGAAGGATCGCCTGCTGCCTTTAAAGTGAAAGCCGGTTCGGGTCCCCGTCATCTGACTTTCTCGCCAAACGGTCATTACGCCTATCTGATTAATGAGTTATCGGGCACAGTAATCGCTTTTGAATATAAAGACGGAGATTTAAAAGAGATCCAGACAATCGCTGCCGATACGGTAAACGCACAAGGAAGTGCTGACATTCATATCAGCCCGGATGGAAAATTCCTGTATGCCAGCAATCGTTTGAAAGCAGATGGTATTGCCATATTCAGTATTCACCCGGATAACGGAATGTTGGCGAAAGCAGGCTACCAACTGACAGGGATTCATCCACGCAATTTCATCATCACGACTAATGGCAAATACTTGTTGGTTGCTTGCAGAGATAGCAATGTGATACAAGTTTATGAAAGAGATGCAGATACAGGACTATTAACAGACGTACATCAGGATATTAAAGTAGACAAGCCAGTCTGCATAAAATTTGTGCCATAATTTGTCATAATCCCCTGGCTATTCATCAACTACTGATAGCCCTTTACTTTTTATTTTGAGCAATCCGATTGTCAGGAATTTGAGTCTTCACAACGATTTTACTCCCGTTCTTGGTACACTTGATACATTCTTTCCGCAATGTTCTCTCTTTTAAGTCAAAAATGAGATTCGGATTAAAATGTTGCCCGTTAATACGGGTTTCGAAGTGTACATGTTCGGTAGTGGCACGACCGGTACGTCCTGTCAGCCCGATAGCTTGTCCGGCTTTTACAACATCACCAGTTTTAACCAGATTCTTGAAATTGTGGCTATAAAGTGTTTCCAATCCGTTAGCGTGGCGGATTACAACGATATTGCCATAGGCATAATAGGGTTTCGACATACGCACCACTCCATCAAAAGCAGCACGAATCGTATCTTTTGCACAGGTCTTAATGTCTGTTCCCGAATGTCCTCCGCGAGTTCCATAGGCAGAGATTACTTTTCCTCCGGGTAATGGGAAAGCATATTCGTGGTCTTTCAGAGAATCCAAATGCAGATAGATATGATTGCTTTTAGCAAATAATCCGGGAGTAGCTACCCGTACATCAGCCATTTCGCGGGCAGAGAAGGAAGGTTTATCCTGCCCGTCGGCAGTCAGTGGCAATAATAAAACTGTCAGTAAGATAAGTATGTTTTTCATGTCTTTTTTCTTAGAGCACTCATTCTAATTATTCGAAGAATACGATTTCGCCTCCATCCGATTCTGTATAGTTTCTTAATAAGGTCTGTATCATTTCAACAGCTTCTTGCAAACCTTCTTTTCCGTTATAACCGTTGACTATGGCTAGGATATGAGTAGTTCCGAGGTCCATCTTCGTACGTTCATGGTCGCTTGTCGGGGTTCCGATTCCGCCGAAAGAATCACGATATACAGGTAATCCTTCGATATTCAATACACCGCGTCCGATACCTTCAAACGGTTCTCCAGCTTTGCCGATACCGAGTTCAAGATGCGTACCTTGTATTTTGTCCGCGTCAAAACCACCGATCGAATGTCCCGTACGAAGAGACACAAGGTTAATAAGGTCTACCAACGTATCAATCTGATATAACGGGATTCCACGCATCAGGCGGCGGCGTAGAGCTTCGGCTGACGGACGATAACGTCCGGGGTCTTTGCCACAACGTTTATAAGCCTCACGGGTAGCAAAGATAACGGGTTGATGTTTGATGTCTTCCATCTGTGTAGTGGAAGTCAGTTGCCTGGTAAAAGCGTCGATTTCCTGCCAAAGCCCTTCGCTGTAAGCTGTATTTTTCACAACAGCATACACAGCGGCTCCGGCAAAAACCGGGCATGCGTCTTTTATTTCTTTAGATACTTTTATTTCAAACATAACTTATCATAAACCAATCATCAGCGTCCTGCGATTACGGACGCTAATTATTACTTTCTAATCATTATTCCCGACAATGTACGACCGGAATCTATTCCCAGTCTACGTGCAGAGAAGAATTCATCATGATGAATATAGGTACAGATTCCGGCCACTTCTATCTGTTCTGCAGGCACTCCGAGATTCAGTAATTCAATCCGGTTGGCTTCCCACAAATCAATATGATATTTGCCCGTCTCCTTCTTCTTCATAGAAATAAGAGACATATCGAAGCCGCTTTCTTCAAAAGCATCATACACCTCATCACCTACTTCAAATGATTCGAGCGAAATGCTCGGCCCGATGCAAGCTATCACATCTTCGCCTTGCGTCCCGAACATCTTATTCAAGTGGTCCATCACATTACTGACAATATGCTTCACTGTTCCTTTCCATCCGGCATGAACGGCAGCCACAACGTGTTGTTTTTTGTCGTACAGCAATACAGGAACACAATCCGCCGTCGTGACACAAACGCAATATCCCGGCACATTAGTTATCAAGGCATCCATTCCTCGCAGAAGTAGCCGTCTCATTTCCAATGATTCTTTAAAAATGATTCATTGATAATCAGACTGGCACAGCCATGATTCTGTTCAGGAATAAATAATTCCTTTATCTGATGATTCATGCACTGAAACAACCAGCTCTGATTGCGATTGACATTCATACATGAGTCGTTGGTATAAGGCGAACAGTTGAAAGAGCCGTAAGCTCCGGTGCTTATACCTTCGTGACGCGTAGTTACAAAATGAGCTACTTCGGGATATGCCTCCAGTGACTTATATCCCTTCAACTCGTTATGTTTTGTAAGTGAAATCATTTTTCTTCCCAATCTTCTTCTTCGTATTCATAATCGATATCATCGTCATCGTCGACATCTTCCTCATATTCATAAACGATGTCTTCATCTTCGCCCATGTCTTTGAGTTCCTGTTGCAGACGGGTCACGTCTTTCGGACGGTGAACGATGTCCTCTATCTTATTGCTTTCCTTGTTCAGTTCTTCCCAAAGGATGTCTTTCAACACCGAGATGCCCAAACCGGAAACAGAAGATATGAATACATGTGGAATGCCTTCCGGCAATGTAGGTTCAATCTCGTCCATCAACTCCTGATCGAGCATATCACTCTTGGTGACAGCCAACACACGTTGCTTGTCCAACATTTCAGGATTGAAGGTACGCAGTTCGTTCAGCAAGACTTCGTATTCTTTACGAATGTCGTCGCTGTCTGCCGGAACCATAAACAGCAGTAATGAATTACGCTCGATATGACGCAAGAAACGCAGTCCCAAACCTTTTCCCTGACTGGCACCTTCGATAATACCCGGTATGTCCGCCATCACAAAGGATTTTCCACCGTGATAGGAAACGATGCCCAAGTTGGGTTCGAGCGTAGTAAACGGGTAATCGGCAATTTTCGGTTTGGCAGCCGAAATGGAAGAAAGCAAAGTTGACTTTCCCGCATTCGGGAAACCTACCAGACCGACATCGGCAAGCAGTTTCAGCTCCATGATAACGGTCATTTCCTGCATCGGCTCTCCCGGCTGCGCAAAACGCGGTGCCTGACGGGTGGCCGTCTTAAAATGCCAGTTACCCTGACCGCCGCGGCCGCCTTTGAGCAAGACCACTTCCTGTCCGTCTTCTGTTACGTCACAAAGATACTCCCCTGTCTCGGCATTATAAACTACCGTTCCACAGGGTACTTCTATTATTTTATCCGCACCGTCTTTTCCGAAGCTACGTCCTTTGCTCCCCGATTCACCATGACCGGCCATTGCGTGACGGTCATACTTCAAGTGCAGCAATGTCCAGTAATTACGGTTACCGCGCAAGATGATATGACCTCCTCTTCCACCATCGCCCCCATCAGGACCTCCGTTAGGACAATATTTCTCGCGCCTCATGTGCGTAGAGCCTCTTCCGCCCTTACCCGAGCGACAGTATATCTTTACGTAATCAACAAAATTCGATTCAGCCATATTTTTTTTAAAAGTTAAAGTAGTCAGTAGTTAGAGCAGTTAATTAGAACACTCCGGCTACTGACTTATTTATTTATAATATTGTATTATTACAATTTATCTACTGCTTCGCAGATTTCAGCGAAGATACCTTCCATAGTACCCAAGCCGTTGATGTGTTGGTATTTCTTTTCGTTCTTGTACCAGTCGATCAGTGGAGCAGTCTGTGAATGATATACATGCAGACGTTTCTTGATTGTTTCTTCGTTATCATCAGCACGACCGGAATCCTTGCCACGTTTAATGAGACGTACCATCAGTTCTTCTTCCGGAACATCCAAGTCAACCATTACAGAAACGTCCTGTCCTCTTTCTGCCAACATTTTCTTTAATGCTTCTGCTTGTGCAATTGTTCTTGGGAAACCGTCGAAAATTACCCCTTTGCTATCTTTGAAGCTGTCGAATACGCTTGCCAGAATATCAATCATTAATTCATCAGGAATCAATTGACCTTGGTCGATGTAACCTTTAGCTGTTTTACCCAGTTCTGTGCCATTCTTAATTTCAGCACGCAATACATCTCCTGTCGAGATGTGATTGATTCCATACTTTTCTACGATACGTTCGCTCTGTGTTCCTTTTCCTGAACCCGGAGCACCGAAAATTACGATGTTCAACATTTTGTTATTTACAATTTAACGATTTACTATTTACCATTTAAACTGGTACCTATTTAATATTAATCTACTACTGTATAAATATCGGGATAATTACGTCCGAAACCATCATAATCCAGTCCGTAACCTACGATAAAGTCGTTCGGGATTTCCATCGCTACATATTCAATGTTGAGGTTTACCTTGAGCTTTTCAGGTTTCACCAACAGAGAAGCGATATGAATAGCTTCGGGATTGCGTGTACCTAATGTTTCGAGCAGTCGCAGCATCGTCAGTCCTGTGTCTACGATATCTTCCACGATCACAATGGTACGTCCGGCAATGTCTTCATTCAGACCGATTACCTCTTTAATCACTCCGGTGGAAGTGATGCCCTGATAAGACGCCAACTTCACAAATGAGATTTCACAAGATGGTGATGTGCTTCAGTAAATCAGCGGTAAACATGAACGAACCGTTCAACACACTAAGGAAAAGCGGATTCTTACCTGCCAAATCGCGGTTGATTTCGTTCGCTACGCGAATCACTTCTTTCTGAATTTCTTGTTCCTTAATGGAAACGGTAAACAATTTGTCTTTTATCTGAATGGTATCCATAACCGGTAATTTAAAAATAACCTTGCAAAAATACGATTTTTTATTCTACCCCGTGCATCATCTTCTGTAATTTCTTCGAGAGAAGGAACAGAATCAACGAAGCAACACCGGACATTACGACGAATACCGTAAAGAAATCATACATGGTAGCAATCTGATAACCAAAGATTGACTTCACTTTTCCGGCTTCCGGATAGAGTCCGCTCAACATTCCCGCAAATTTATTGGCTGTGGCAGTAGACAGATACCAGATTCCCATCATCAGGGAGGCGAAACGCAGCGGACTCAATTTATTTACCATTGAAAGTCCGATAGGCGACAAAGCTATTTCACCCATGGTATGAATAAAGTAAAGTCCTGTCAGCCAAATCATGCTCACTTTCACTCCGGGAACTGCATCCTTCACTCCGAAACAGATGAAAAGATAACCTAAAGAAAGGAGTAACAGACCAATCGCTTGTTTGGTAGGAGAAGCAGGTTCCATCTTTCGCTTGTTCAGGAAACCCCATACACCCGGCATGATATATGCCAAGACAACTACAAACAGTGGATTGAAGGATTGAAACCATGAAGCCGGCATTTCCCAACCGAAAATGTCACGATTCGTCTGTTCAGACGCAAAGAGAGTTAAAGAAGCTCCCGCCTGTTCGTAGGCTGCCCAGAAGAAGATGACAAAGAAGGCTACTATATAGATAACGAAAATACGGCTGCGTTCTATTTTTGTCAATGAACCGTCTAACAGGATCAGAACAGGGAAAACAATGCAGGCGGTAAAAATGCCGATACTCACCCAATCGCCTTCAAATGCATAGTTAAAAAAGGCTATTAAAGCAATGGTAAGAATTGTGATTACAAGGGTATTACGTACTTTGGTACGTTTGTCCATCTTCGGGTGTGAGATATGGTCGGCCTTGTCTTCTTTCTTTTCACGTTTAGCATCGGGGATAATACCAATCGGTTCTCCGGAAGGAGAAAAAAGATATTTATTCTTTTGAGTCTCGAAAAGAATAACGGTGAACAGTGTCATGATTCCGGCTGCAAGAAATCCCCATTTAAAGTCATGCGGATCACCGGTATCACCCAGATAACCACAAATCAAAGGAGCAGCAAAAGAGCCTACATTCACTCCCATATAAAAAATGGTGTATGCAGCATCCAGCCGCCTGTCTCCGGGTTCGTAGAGCTGACCTACCAGAGAAGAGACAGTGGGTTTGAAGCAACCATTGCCCAAGATCAGGAAGCCTAGTCCGCCATACATCATCCAGTGGGCAAGGTTTGTATTATCTAAAGTGGAGGCACTCATAAACATCAGGAATTGTCCGACTGCATCATCACCGCTCCCCAAAACACGGAACGACGGATTCCCCAATATTTATCGGCAATGTATCCGCCAATCAACGGGGTTAAATAAACTAGTCCGGTATAGCTGCCGTAGATGGATGCTGCCGCTTCTTTGTCAAACAATAATGCCTGCGTCAGGAAAAGAATAAAGATCGCACGCATACCGTAATAACTGAAACGTTCTGCCGTGCTTGTCGCGAAAATCAAATAAAGGCCTTTCGGATGCCCTTTCAATGCACTCATGAATTTATGTGTTTAGTAGTTTATGGGGTGCAAAGGTACAGAAAAAGTAGATTAGATGCTTCTCTTATCAAACAGAATAATAGGGGGAATAGTAAAAACGAGCATAAAAAATCCTACTGATCCACTTCATTACTTTTTTAACAGTGTAAATAATAAAGTGGAGATCCATCTTAAATGTAGGTTAGCTACCACCTTAGCCAAAAGTAAATTCGACATTTTCGATACTGGCAAAAAGCATTCCTTCTCTTTTCCTCAAAAAGATCTTGTCTTCTCGGGCCAGCCAACCAATAGCGAGAGCTACGTCTTCAAACGTCAAACTTAATTCACGGCACAAATCGAACATTGAAAGTTCACCTTTTTCATTTAAGATGCGCCATACTTTCCCGGCATTCAAGCCAATTTTTGTCTTTTCCATCATGCAAACTTTAGAAGATTAAACAATCCGTTATTTAGATTTTAATTCATTTTCATTGTGAGCACTGGAAAATAATGTGATGCACATTATCTATCTCCAAAGATAACATTTTTATCGGAAACGGCAAATAATCAAAGGCTTAATCAGGGGAACCGCATTAAAAATTTGTTTAAGAAGGTATGGAGATAAACTAAACACAATTTCCATCAGCACCTCTACAGAAAAAGATTTTTCATTTCTCATATTCTCATAAATAAGAAACAAGTGGCAGTAAACTAATAAGATAGACTATGAGAAATGATTTAAAAACAGGCATTTCTCATAGTTTCTTCGCAAAATAACCCGGATTTTGCTTCATTTCTCATAGTGTAGTGTGCCGGAAGCTGACATTGAATAAATAAAACTATGTATTCCTTTTGCTTGCTTCCATACACAGTGTCTTAGTTCCACATATTGTGGGAAAAGATTCCCTAAGGCTTGGGAAAGTATTCCCTTATTTTGTGGGAAAGTATTCCTGTATATTGAAGGAAAACTTTCCCACAATATATGGGACAATCGAGACCAATGAGCATCTTCAAGCAAAAAGCCACTATTTTATCTAAATAGTAGCTTCATTTCCTGATAAAAATAAGGCAGGCTGAAAGAAAAAAGGAAGAACAAATGGCTTTTGACTATGAGAAATACCCTGAAATACTATGAGAATAAGGTGGCTTTTGAGCCAAAATATGGTAAGCGTCTCGGCGATGCCGTATTTTCTATCTTAATTTTTCCTTTTAGCTTTGCTTCATAATAAAAAACACATCTTATGACTGCACATGACTTGTACACCCGTACCTTATCGGATTATAAATCCTGTTTATGTTCTTCTCCTGCCTTAACTCTTCGTAGTTATTGCCGTGAACGACATGTAAACTACCATGGTATGTGTCTTTGGCTTTCCCGTCACGGCATCAGTATCCGTGAGTTGCGTCCCTCCTCTTCCGTCCCCACCGCTAAAGAGCCTGCATCCTCTTTCAGCCGTTTGCTTCCGGTCTGCTCTTCCCCTTCCTCCTCTCCGGATATGCTTTACGGGGTTACCATCACTTTCCCTGACGGAGTGACTGTCTCTATCAAGCAAGGCAGCTCTTTTAGCGTCAGCCGTTTTATCGACCGTTATAACAGTAAAATTCAGGAGGAAGAGTCATGTTTGCTTTAACCGATGGCATGCATTATTATCTGTGCCAGCATTATGTTGATATGCGTAAAGGCATGACCGGACTTTACCGGCTTGTCAAGTCCGACATGTCCCTTTCTCCCGTTTCGGGTGATGTATTTGTGTTTTTCTCCCGCAAACGTGACATGGTTAAAATTCTGCGGTGGGATACGGACGGTTTTATTCTCTATCAGAAACGACTGGAAGAAGGTACGTTTGAGGTTCCCCGTTTTAATCCCGATACAGGGTCTTATGAGCTCTCATGGAAGACTTTTCTTTTGATAATGCAGGGCGTCTCGCTCCGGTCTGCCAAATGCAGGAAACGGTTCCGGTTGAAGTGATAGACTGACATAATAATCTATATATCAATATATTACATTGCAAATACTTCGCTAATTTCTTTGTCTTCCGGTTCTTTTTTCTTATCTTTGACACATGCAAAAGGACCGCTCATAGAACTTCTGGAGGATCAAATCAGATCTTTAAAAGAACAGCTTGAAGCGGCTGCCAGGCGTGAGGAGCATGGGCAGCTGCTTATCTGCGAATTGACGATGCAGGTCCGGCAATTAACCGAAAGTGTCCATTCATTAGAAGAGGCGTTGACCTTGAAAAATGGTAAACTGAAAAAACAGGAGAACATCAGTCGTGGCTTAGGCAAACTTATAAGCAACGAGTCTGAAAAGCAGGTACCGGGTAAAGCGGAGGCGGTCCGGCAGACGGCTCCTTCCCGTCCATGCCCTTCTCCCAAAGAGCGGGGAAACAATAAATCCAAACGCAAGGAGCATTTTGAACTGGAAGAGAAGGTAATCGAAGTCAATCCCGAACATCCCCTTTTCAGCATATCCCTTGCCAAATTCATGGGATACCGTGATTCTATCCGTTATGTCTACACTCCTCCGAAATTTGAAAAGCTTGTCTACCGGCAAAACATTTATAGCTTAAACGGAACAGTCTTCTGCGGTTCCGCTCCCCAGGCACCTTTCCTTAACTCAAACTACGACGGATCTTTTGTAGCGGGTTTATGCCAGTTGCGCTATATCTACTCTATGAGTGTGGAGCGGATTATCGGCTTCTTCCGTGAAAGCGGATTTGAGCTTGAAAAGCCCACCGCGCATCACCTGCTGGGCAGAGCGGCCGAAGTGTTGGAAAACCTTTACAGGGCATTGAGAATGGCCGTGCTTGAAGACTCTTATCTTTGTTGTGATGAAAGTTACCACAAAGTCCTTGTGGAAGAGAAGAACAGTAGAGGCAAAGGGGTAAGGCAGGGGTATATCTGGGCGGCCGTCGCGGTCAAGCAGAAATTGATACTGTACCTCTACGAGAATGGCTCCCGTAGCGGAAAGGTGCTTTTTGACCTTCTTTCCGAATATGAGGGACAGTACAAAGTGACGCATACAGTCCGTATAGAAAATTGGAAAGTGACGCCTATCCGGGAATTAAAAGACTCGCCTGCCTGCAGCATGTCAAAAGGAAGTTCCTTGAGGTACAGGAGGAACCGGACGCACAAAAGATCGTTGAACTGACGAACAAGCTGTATCAAAAAGAACATGAACACTGTGTTGGTCGACAGGGATGGACAGACAAAGATAACCTCAGGCACCGGAAAAGGTATGCGCCGCAGATACTCAGCGAAATAAAACGGGAACTGCTCAGGATAAAGAGTAAGCCTGACTTGCTTCCCAAAAGTGAGATGGCGGGAGCGGTTGACTATATGCTCTCGCAATGGGAGGCCATTAAGGGCATCTTTACTGAAGGATATTATTACTTGGACAATAATTTGGTCGAGCGGTACAACCGATATATATCACTGTCCAGAAGAAATTCCCTTTTCTTTGGAAGCCATAAGGGGGCGGAAAGAGGTGCCTTATTTTATTCGCTGGCCTGTTCATGCAGAATGCAGGGAATAAATACCTTCGAATATATCACGGAGGTAATCAATAAAGCGGCAAAGCTACCACCAAATACGGACATAAAGGTATATAGAAATTTATTGCCGGACAAATGGAAAGAAAATAGAAGTAGGATCGAAACATAAAGAGGAGATGCTACTTCTATTTTTTTGAGGGGGGACGGCATCGCCGAGACGCTTACAAAATATGGGAGAACTTATGAGAAATACCGTTTCGAAAAAGTGTTTCTCATAAGATATCTATTTGATTAGCTTTCGTTTATCGAAAAACAATGAGAATATGAGAAATGAAATGAAGAAATCTTTTTCAGGAGAAATAAAAGTAAGTTCATAATGGTGCTGCATTGAATTATTTTTTGGCGGAGTTATTCTAACACTTAATAGTTCAAAAGCAGATATTTCTCTGACCCAAAGATAGAACTAATGATGAATTAAAAGTTGCAATTATGGTTTTCTTCCCACAACAAACGGGAAAAGTCAGAAGAATCATGTACATTTGTAATCCGAAAACTAAAAGAACATCGCAATGAAAATATTTCCAAGCAGCAGTATCAAGAAATTGGACGCTTATACCATTGAGAACGAACCTATTGCATCAATCGATCTGATGGAACGTGCAGCAACCGTATTAACAAAAGCCATCACAGACAGATGGAATACGGAAACGCCGGTCACTATCTTTGCCGGACCGGGGAATAATGCGGAGACGCTCTCGCCGTAGCCCGCATGATGGCTGAAAAAGGATATAAAATCGAGGTATTTCTCTTCAACACGAAAGGAGAACTTTCACCCGACTGCCAGACCAATAAAGAACTGGTAGAAATGATGGAAGAAGTAAAATTCCACGAAATCAGTACCCAATTCGTACCTCCCGCCCTGACGCCCGACCATCTGGTAATCGACGGATTATTCGGTTCAGGCTGAACAAACCGTTAAGTGGCGGATTCGCTGCCGTAGTGAAATACATCAATTCCTCCCCTGCCATGGTAGTAGCCATCGACATTCCTTCCGGCTGATGGGAGAAGAAAACACATTCAACGTAAAAGCTAATATTATCCGTGCCGACGTAACTTTCAGTCTTCAACTGCCGAAGCTCGCCTTTCTTTTCGCAGAGAACACGGAATTTGTCGGAGAATGGGAAGTGCTGGACATCCAATTGAGCGAAGACGGTATTGAAGAGATGGAGACTAACTACGAAATGTTGGAAATAGAGCAAATCCGTTCACTCATCAAGCCACGCAAACAGTTTGCCCACAAGGGGAACTTCGGCCATGCACTATTGATTGCCGGTTCAAAAGGAATGGCAGGAGCCTCTGTTCTCGCTGCCCGCGCCTGCCTCCGTTCGGGAGTAGGGTTGCTAACTGTCCATGCGCCAATGTGCAACAACGACATCTTGCAAACCTCCATACCCGAAGCAATCGTAGAAACCGACATCAACGAAACCTGTTTTGCCGTACCTACCGACACGGACGACTATCAAGCAGTCGGCATCGGTCCGGGACTGGGACGAAACGAGGAAACGGAAGCTGCCTTGTTGGAACAACTGGAACACTGCCAGACTCCTGTTGTAGTGGATGCCGACGCACTTAATATCCTCGCCAACCACCGCCATGCCCTTACCCACCTGCCGAAGGTTCCATCCTCACCCCGCATCCGAAAGAACTGGAACGTCTGACCGGCAAATGCCAGGACTCTTACGAACGTCTGATGAAGGCTTGCGAACTGGCCCGTGCCGCCCATGTTCACATTATTTTAAAAGGAGCCTACTCCGCCATCATCACCCCCGAAGGTAAATGTTTCTTCAACCCAACCGGAAATCCGGGAATGGCAACCGGAGGTAGCGGTGACGTACTGACCGGAGTAATACTGGCGCTGCTTGCCCAAGGTTATCCCACCGAGGAAGCCGCTAAAATCGGCACTTACATTCACGGACTGGCGGGCGATGTCGCTCAAAAGAAACAAGGAATGATCGGAATGATCGCAAGCGATATTATCACCTGTCTGCCGACAGCATGGCGACTTGTAAGCGAATAAAAGTTAAGAACTTACCCTTTTTTCAATAACTTCATTAACTTTGTTTTCAAAACCAGTTAAAAAGAACCGAATATGAAAAAGTTGATTATAGCAGCAGGACTACTTATGACAACGTCCGCCTATGCACAAACCGAAGTACTGACAGGGGTTACCCGAGGAAAAGACTATGGAGTGGTTTACAGTCTTCCCAAAACCCAAATAGAACTTGAAATAAAAGCCAACAAAGTCAACTATACTCCGGGAGAATTCAGCAAATATGCTGATCGTTACCTACGACTGACCAACGTCTCCGCCGACCCTGAAGAGTACTGGGAACTGGCTAGCGTAAAAGTGAAATCCGTAGGTGTGCCCAACAGCGAAACTACGTATTTCGTAAAATTGAAGGATAAGACAGTAGCACCGCTCATGGAACTGACAGAGGATGGCATTGTGAAAACGATCAATGTTCCTTACAGCAATAGCAGTGCAGGCAAAAAAGCTGCTCCCGCCCCCGCAGTCCTCCAAAAGAAAGCGAATCCTCGCGAATTCCTGACCGAAGAGATTCTGATGGCTAGTTCTACCGCCAAGATGGCCGAGCTGGTGGCTAAAGAAATCTATAACATCCGCGAAAGCAAAAATGCCTTATTGCGCGGACAAGCTGATAATATGCCTTCAGATGGGGCACAGCTTAAGATTATGCTCGACAATCTGAATGCACAGGAAGAAGCCATGACACAAATGTTCTCCGGCACCTGCAACAAAGAAGAGAGAACATTCACTGTCCGCCTTACCCCTGACAAGGAATTCAACAATGAAGTTGCCTTCCGCTTCTCGAAGAAGTTAGGTGTAGTTGCCAACAATGATTTGGCAGGAACTCCGTTTTATATCAGTCTGAAAGACCTGAAATCGGTCAAGATACCACAGGAAGACGGTAAGAAGAAGAAAGATTTGGATGGAATCGCCTACAACGTACCCGGACAAGCTATGGTTACACTGACCGACGGTAAAAAGAAACTTTACGAAGGTGAGCTTCCTATTACCCAATTCGGTGTGATAGAATATCTGGCTCCGGTTTTGTTCAACAAGAATTCTACCATCAAAGTTTATTTTGATCCGAATACGGGAGGATTGCTCAAAGTGGACAGAGAAGAAGGGAAATAGAAAAACGAGGAAGTGAACTTCTAAAAAACAAAGAATATGGTTGGTGAAGGACATGCATTCGACATGATACGCCGAATAAAAGAGGGACGGGAAGCTTCCGCCTACGTCGTGAACGTGCTAACGATAAGTTGAAGCATCTAAACCGTGCAAACGAACCTTATCCACTACCCAACACCACCCCCGAAGAAATGGAACGTATCATCCACGACTCGGAGAAAAAGAAAGAGAAAGACAGCAATTATTTTGTTTGGGGAACGCTTATTATCATGGGAGTCCTGATAGCAATTGCCGTCATACTTTGGGCTGTATTTATCAAATAAATAATAATAAGTTCCTATTTATACGACTGGTATCACCAGTTTTATAAATCCATCTTTCTGCATTTGAGAAAGATAAGCCGATACACGCGACTCGTAGCCCTCTTCATTTTGAAAGTGGTCTGCGAGTTTTTCTATAATCTCACGAACATTGCGTTTTCCATCTATCAGTTCCCATACAGCCGTACCGTGTTCTTCCAATTTCACATGAAGTTCTTTCGACATTCCTTTCGGCACAAGGAAGCGTTGCATCCACGGATATTTAAAACGGGGAAAGGAGAGCACAATTGTCTCCCCTTCCCTTTCTGCTGTAATATGTTCACTGCGACAGGGAATGACCTCTAACAGGTTGATTTTCTCTTTGGCAGCCATACTTCTTATTTTTTATTTCAGAGTATTCATACTGATACTCTTCTGTTTACACCTTGATACAAAATTCCTTTGTCACTTTAGGTATTGAATTTCCTAGTTACTTTTGGATATTCGCCTCTTCCAGACCGTATCCCTTCTTCTTGTTCTCTGCCTTTAACATCAAAGCCACAATCAGAGCAAGCACACCAAAGAGAGCAAAAATAGCCATCGGCAACGTGTAGTCATAAGTCTGTGCACCGTCTACTACCGGACCTTTGCAATAAGTATTCAACACCCATCCGATCAACAAAGGAACACCCATCAATCCCCAGTTCTGTACCCAGAAAATCAATGCGTATGCTGTACCCAACTGTTTTTCCGGAATAATCTTCGGAACAGACGGCCACATAGCTGAAGGCACCAACGAGAAGGCAAACCCCAATATAATCATGATGATAGTAGCAAACCACCATATATTCAGTATAGGCAGAGCAAACATCGTATGCACAAAAATAAGCATCACTGATCCGATTATCATCAATGTGGCTCCCTTACCAATACGGTCATAAAGCGAGCCGAACAACGGAGTCAGAATAATCGCACCAATCGGCAACAATCCGGGAATCGTTCCCGCCAACTTCGGATCTACATTATACTTCTGCACCATCAAGTCGGCAGCATACTTGATAAAGGGGAATACAGCCGAGTAGAACAATACACATAGTAATGCAATCAGCCAGAATCCTTTATTGGTAATGATATACACAATATCTTTCATACGGAACGGCTCTTCCGGTTCCAATCCCTCTGCATCCAAAGAAGCATCCAACTTCTTATCATAGAAAGTATAAAGGAAGAAAGCAATCGTACCCACGCACAACATAATCAGACAAAACAGAATCGGAGCAGGAATATTGGTATGGAATGTGCCACTCTCATCCATAGATCCGAAAAAGTCGGCCAAAGGAACCGTAAGCACCATTGCCAGAGTTGTTCCGATACGTGCCGTAGCCATTTCAAGTCCCATAGCCAACGCCATTTCCTTACCCTTGAACCATTTCACGATAATCTTGGAAACTGTGATACCGGCAATTTCCACACCTACACCGAAGATAGCATACCCCAATGCAGCCAGGGTTACCTGTGTTTTGAATCCGAAGAGCATGGCACCTTCCGGAAAAGTAGTAGAAATCGCATAGTATTTCAATCCACAACCAAACACCATCAATAAGCAAGCTCCCATTCCGGTGAAACGAACTCCCATCTTATCCAAAATGATACCACCGAAAATCAGCATCAATAGGAATACATTAAACCACCCGTAAGCGCTTGTGAAGAAACCATAATCAAGACTGTCCCATAGTAGTTCTTTCTCAAGCATGGGTTTTAGAGGAGACATTACGTCGGTGAGGAAATAGCCGCATAGCATAGTAAATGCGACTAATGCTAGAACACTCCATCGGAGTACGGCGGAGTCATTCAATTTCTGTTTCAAATGTTCTGTCATTGTTATATTTAAAAATAGTAGTTAATAATCTTCATACGACCAACAAAGGTAGTTAAATCTCGTTTGTTTCTATCAAAAAGAGATTGTTTTTACAAGAAAAAGTTAAGTGCGGATTACACTGACCACGCGGAAGATTGAAAATCCGTGTAATCTGCGTAATCCGCACTTAAATATCAAAGAAATGCAGCATCCGTCTGCACCTTCCCATTAATGGTTTTACCCCAAAGTCTTACCTGACAACGGAGTGAATTACTCTGCTGCAGGAGCAGGAGTTTCAGTAGCCGGTGCCGGAGTTTCTGTAGCAGGTGCATTGGTAGCAGGAGCTTCAGTTTGCGGCGCAGCCGTACCTGCGGGTAAGTTATACGGGTTAGTCTGTTGTTCTTTCTGTGCCTGTTCCAACACTGCGTCTTTAGCAACAGCAGAGCGAGGAACTACATAAGCAGTAGCAATGCTCATTACCACCATGAAGATAGCTAAGCCCCATGTTGCTTTTTCCAGAAAATCTGTAGTCTTGCGCACGCCCATGATGGCGTTAGATGAAGAGAAACCAGAAGCAAGTCCGCCTCCTTTTGAGTTCTGAATCAGCACGATGAAACACATCAACAAGGCTGCAATAACCATTAAGATAACGAATAATAAGTACATTTTTAGTTATTTTGAATTAGCGTTAATAATCAATTTCTCCAAAAATCTGATTTGGTCTGCAAAGTAAGCATTTTTTTTTGGATATTTCAAGCTTAATTTTTTAATTATTTCAAGAGCTTTTGAATATCGTTGCTGTTTAACATAGATTTTTGCCAAAGTTTCCGTAAAACAGCTGTCATCTTCCTCTTCTTCCTTCATCGTTTCTTCTTCGGTAAGTTCGTCCGAAGAGGTTGGCGAAGATGGCATTTCTTCTCTTAAAGGTTTCTTGCAGAGGGGAGAGTCGCTCTCGCTCTTTTCTATAAAGTCGTCAATCAGTTCGTAGCCTTTGAGTTTGGGCGTTTCTTCGGCCAGCTGTTCCGTGGCCGGAGTCTCCTCCAAAAGATAAGAGGTGTAATCCATCGAATAGTCGAAGCTGGTGCGGGCAGTCACCTCTTCGGGTACTGTGGACAAGAAAGCGTCGATCAATGCTAATGTGCGGTCTACGGACGGTTCGTCTTTCAGCACCTCCGTGAGAGGTACTCCCTTTTTTCGTGCCTGCACATCATAGCGGTCACCTTCAATCAACCGGAACAACTGCCGTCTGTCTGCAATGTAAAGAACTGCTTTCCGCAGTTCTCCACCAAAACTAATATCATGGAGAATATACAGATTCTTCAGATACAGCAGACGAAGTGACTGAAAATACGGATACCTCGCAAGAAGATTGCGCAGTTCGTACAAAGTATCCCTATTCAGCGTCTCGGGATGCTGAATCCATTGTTGAAAGTTAACAGAAGTCATTTATATTACCAGTTTGCTACAGTTGCATTAAAAATTTGGTCGGTGATCTCTTTAGACATTTCAGCAATCAATCCGTCCTGTACGGCAGTCAGCAACTGGCTAGAGTCGTAGGTACGGAACGCAGAAAACTGTTGTTCAAAGTCTTCGGCATGATTGGTGTTGTTGACAAAACGCACATTGACGGTGATAGTCAACTTCGTCTCCGAAGAGTAACCGTCGGCAGATACTGCCTGGTTGTACTGATTGTAACCTGTGATTTCTCCGTCAATCTGCAAGTCAGCATTCTGATTCGGCTTGAGCAGTTGCAGACGGGTCTGCCGGATGAAGATATCTTTCAGGTCTTCATTAAATTTGGTTGCCAACGGAGCATATACATACTCCGACTTGATCGGGAAGTCGGCTATCGAAATGGTCTTTACCTTATCATAATTGATAGACGATCCGTTAAACTTATAGGAAACAGTGCACGCAATGACTACCAACGGCAAGCCGAACAGTAACAAAGGGCGTATTATTTTCTTAATCCAATTCATATTCTTTTATTTTTCTATAAAGTGTACGCTCGGAAATATTCAAGTCCTTGGCCGCACTCTTCCGCTTTCCATGATGCCTCTCAAGTGCTTTGCGTATCATTTCTTTCTCCACTTCATCCAGTGACAAAGGAGATTCTTCTACATATTCTTCCGTGTCTTGTATGTCATCATCATCCTTGCAAACCGTGGGCTGCATGGTGTGAATGATAGCAGGTACCGAAGGTTGATGCGCCGTCACTACCGGAGTAGTAACCACCGTTCCCATTTGTCCTACCTGCCCACCTGTCCGGCACGTTCCGCCATCAGGTTGTGCACCATCTTCTTCAGCTCCGCCACTTCCTGGCGCATATCGAACAGAACGGAATAAAGAATCTCCCGTTCGCTCTCAAAGCCTTTACTCTCACGCGTTCCCATCAGCGCGGGAAGACGTTGCGTATTTTGTGCGGGAAGATAATTCTGCAAGATAGCAGCAGAGATCTCCCTATTGGTTTCAATGATAGATATTTGCTCGGTGATGTTCTTCAACTGGCGCACATTTCCGGGCCACGGGTAAGCCAACAACTCTTTCTTCGCATCCTCCGTCAACTGAATAGCAGGCATCCGGTATTTCTCTGCAAAGTCTGCGGAAAACTTACGGAACAACAAAAGTACATCGTCACCACGTTCACGCAAAGGCGGTATTTGGATAGGCACCGTATTCAACCGGTAATATAAATCTTCACGGAAACGTCCTTCTGCAATCGCTTGTGTCAGATTGACATTGGTAGCTGCCACAATACGAACATCCGTCTTTTGCACTTTGGACGAACCTACTTTTATAAACTCGCCACTCTCCAACACACGGAGCAAACGCGCCTGGGTAGGCATCGGCAACTCCCCTACTTCATCAAGGAAAATAGTACCACCGTCGGCTTCGCCAAAGTACCCTTTCCGTTCGCCAATCGCACCGGTAAACGCACCCTTCTCATGCCCGAACAGTTCGGAATCAATCGTGCCCTCCGGAATAGCACCACAGTTGACAGCAATATACTGTCCATGCTTCCTCCGGCTATATTGATGAATAATCTGCGGAAAACTTTCTTTTCCGACTCCACTTTCTCCGGTAATCAGCACAGACAAATCGGTAGGAGCTACCTGAATGGCAACATCTATGGCGCGCGACAATGCTTCGGTATTTCCAATAATACCGAAACGCTGTTTCACTTGTTGTATCTCTGCTCTCGTCATCACTCGTTTTTAATCTTCGTCTACTGTATCCAGCTTCAGTTTATCACTATCGTCACGTTTCTCGTAATACTGTTTACGCAACGGATTGGCACGAGCCACTTTTTCCCGCTGACGATTACGGAACACATCGATGGCAACATAGATTGCCTGACGGAAAGAATCTTCACAAGCCACTCCCTTGCCTGCAATATCGTATGCCGTTCCATGAGCCGGAGAAGTACGTACTACCGGCAGGCCTGCCGTATAGTTCACCCCGTCTTCCATAGCCAAGGCCTTGAACGGAGCCAGCCCCTGATCGTGATACATCGCCAGGATACCGTCAAAATGAGTATAATTGCCCGAACCCATAAAGCCGTCGGCCGCATAAGGACCGTAGCAAAGGATTCCTTTTTCTTCCATTTCTTTCATGGCAGGGATAATCACTTCCTGCTCTTCCATTCCCAACAGACCACCGTCTCCGGCATGAGGATTGAGAGAGAGCACCGCAATACGCGGAGCGCCGATACCGAAATCCTGTTTCAGACAACGATGGAATATCATCAGTTTCTCCTGAATCAGTTCTTTGGTAATCGTAGTCGCGATCTCTCTGACAGGGATATGTGTCGTAACCAAAGCCACCCGGAAGTCATTCTTCATCAAAATCATCAATGACTTATCACCATTGCCCAGACGTTCTTCGATATATTCCGTATGTCCGGGGAAGGAGAACTCTTCCGACTGAATCGTATGTTTGTTGATCGGAGCCGTTACGATAACATCTATCAACCCTTCGCGATATTCTTCGATGGCACGTTCCAAGGCCCCCAGCGCAGCTTTACCGGCTTCGGGGTCGGGTTTGGAAAATTCCACTTTCACCTCATCATCCGTACAGTTCACCACGCTCAAACGGTTGTACCCCGCTTCGGTAGCAGAGTTGACAATGCTAAAATTGGCCTGTATATCCAGCGCTTTGCATGATAAGCCGCTACTTTCGGTGAGCCATAAATGATCGGAGTACATAGTTCCAACATTGTAGGGTCGGAAAATGTCTTAAGAATCACCTCATAGCCCACCCCATTAATATCTCCTTGGGTGATACCTATCCTTATCTTGTTATCTTCCATGTTTTTATTTATTAGTTTGTTCCGCTTCCTTAGATGCCTCTCCCAATGGAATCTGATTCTGCTGAACTTCATTCGGAAGTTTCAGTGTATACAGAGATGCTTCCATCTGGCGTACCAGGTTGCGTTTCATTTTATCAGGTGAATAAACAAATATTTCTGCTGTAATAATTCGTTGGTTTTTCTCGTCCAGACGAGTGTGAGAGACATACGGACCACCCATAAAGTCGCCCTTCATACGCCACAGACCACGTGCTTCCATTGTGTAGCTGTTCTGCACATTGATCGGACGGACATCGGTCAGCAAACTATCGGTCGACATATAAACGCCCTCCTTGAATCCGGGAATATTGGCTTTCATCACGGAGTCACGTTTGTGCACAAAATATTCTTTGGTAAACGTATCCTTGTCAGTGTACGGATAAGAGTACATCACAAAGTTACGGTCGGCAGTACCTGTGTTGGTAGAAGCCAGAAGAAATCATCCCCGGTCTTTGAATTAGCCAGTTCGGCATCCACCCAGATGTCGCATCCGAACAAACTGTCCACTTTCTGCGAAATGAAATTACTGTGTTTCCCTTCCAGGAACGTAATCTGACGGTTCATCTCCGCACGGGTAAAGAAGTCGACAATCGTCTTTTTGTTCTCTTCCACAAACTTCTCAAACTCTTCTTCGTTCGGAGCCTGGATAGTCAATATCATCTGCGGATTGGCATACACGTCCTTCGCATATTTGAACGAGGCTTTCGTATATATATCCTGTATATCTACAATAATAATGTTACGTATCAACTTCAGCGTAGAATCATAATCTTTCGGCGAAGTATACATAATCCGGAAAGAAGGTTCCGACTGCGGCAAACCGGGCATATCAGCATCGAGCGCATCATGTAAAGCCCTTCCGGCAGCACGATCCCAAACACCGTGATCTACTACAACCAAAAGCTCGTAAGCACGACCACTAGAGGTGTGATTTCCTTTCAGACCACAAGATGCAACGACAAAGGCTACCAAAGCGATGCATAAAATAAAAGAGTACTTTTTCATGATGTTCGGTTTTATATATTAACTTTCATTATTTTTCTCCTGTTTCGCTGTCGACAGCATACCGCAAGCGGCAAAAATATCTTCGCCCCTGGATGAACGGATAGTGGTGAAAAGTCCGTGTGACGTCAGATAATCACGAAAACGGGTCATCGTATCCATATCCGCCCCCTCGAGGTCTACCCCCGGTATGGCATGAAAACGAATCAGATTCACCCTGCAATCCAGCCCGCGAAGAAGTTTCAGCAACTCTTTGGCATAGACCTGCGAATCATTGAGCCCTTTAAAAACAATATATTCAAACGAAAGTCGACGTTGTTTACTAAAATCATAGTTTTTTAACAGTTCCACCATTTCGGTGATTGAAAACGCCTTTTCCGCCGGCATTAATTCAGCACGCTGAACGGTCAGCGGAGAGTGAAGGCTGATGGCAAGGTGGCAGTCATTTTCTTCGATAAAACGCTGCAATCCTTTCCGTAGCCCGACAGTAGAAAGCGTGATACGCTTCGGACTCCATGCGTAACCGTAGGTAGCGGTCAGTAGTTCCAATGCTTTCAATACCTCATCCAGGTTATCGAGCGGCTCGCCCATTCCCATCATTACGACATTAGTCAGTTTATCCCGTTCCGGCAGCGAATGAATCTGGTTTATGATCTGGCTGGCGGTCAGGTTAGCTGTATACCCCTGTTTACCGGTCATACAGAACTTACAGTTCATCTTGCAACCTACTTGTGACGACACGCACAATGTTGCCCGGTCATCATCCGGTATATAAACCGACTCTACAAAATGGTTCTCACCCACTTTATAAAGATACTTCACCGTACCATCTACAGAGCGCATTTCATCTACCGGAGCTTCCGCTCCCACCTCATAGTTCTGCTTGAGCAACTCCCGGTGTTTCAATGACAAATTAGTCATATCATCAATCGAGCTACCTTCTTTTCGTAAAGCCAGGATGCAATCTGCTTGGCAGCAAAGCCGGGCATACCCAGTCTTTTTGTCAATGATTGAAGCTCTACAAGAGTCATTCCTAAAAGGGGATATTTAGACATTCTTCTTTCTATTGATAGTTTATATCTGCAAATGTAAGGAAATAAAGTCGATTTCCGTATAGCAGGAATGTAAAAGTTAACAAAAAAGGGAAGTATGCCTCCGTTATGATTCAACCACGCTGATATATTGAAGTAGCTTTTGCGCCATTTCAGAATCCTCGCCATTCTTTTTCACTTCATGACCGTACGCCTCACGGAAACAAGCCAGCGCCTCTTCCCGTTCATTACAAAAGCTGTGCAAAACCCCTAGGTTCTGACAAGCCAGAATCGTATCTTCATCCTCCCATCCCAGATATTTCTTTCGCAGTTCAAACTCTCTGAAGAAAGCCTCTTTCGCCATTGGATAATTCTCCAACTTCACATAAGCCTGTGCTTTGTAATAATATACCAGACAGGAAGCATTAAGGTCAGTATCATCGTGAAAATCCAAAGACGTTGCAATACGAATCACGTTATCATAGTCTTTATTCATGTAATACTGCTGCATAATATCACATCTCAATGCCTCGTAGCGGACAGTCAGTTCCGCCAGACGCGGTTTTTCGCTGAAATACATTTCATGCAGAAGAGACTCACGGAAGAATAAAGTAGACGCCTGCTCATCGCCACGTTCATTCATCATCCGCTTGAATTCCCTGCATAGATAATACAACTGTTTATGACAAGCGACGATCTGTTTTTTGCTGTCTATCTGTATAGCAATGTCCAACGCCTGATTCATCAGCATCCATGCTTCATCGTATCGTTTGATATAATAAAGACATTTACCCTGCATACGCAAACATTTAGCCACTCCACCAGACAGTCTGCCATTCAACGACTCGTGCATTTCAGCTACTTTCCGGAATTTCTCGGCAGCACTCTCTTCCTCATCCTTATAGTAATCACAATAAGCCAGATATTCGGAAAGTTCAATGACTTCTGCCTGACTCTTCTCGTCAGCAGAAGCCGCATGATAATCAAGCGCCCTATTCAAATAGGTCACTGCTTCATTGTATTGCTCATTGTAGTAATATGCCAGAGCTAGATTTCGGCAGGTGTTGGCAATCTCCAGTTCCGGAGTCGGTACAATGTTTTCCTGCATCACCAATGCTTTCAGGAAACAGTCGCATGCCGTTTCGTATTCTTCATTACGGGCATACCGGCATCCCTCATTCATCTTCAATACCGACTTGGCAATGAGTGGCATGGCAGCACCTTCCATACTCTTCTCACTCACAGCAGCTGCCGCCTTCGTCAGATGGAAAGAACTGCTCAAGAAAGTAGCCATATCATTAGCAATGACAGGAATTAAAAAAGAATCGATCTCATCAAAGTCCAATTCGGCATAGACTTCAGGCGTAACTTCAGGATTGTCGTTCATGATCGCCTTCCAGCTATCTTCCAACAGAGAACGATTCGTGCGATACAGAATCTCGAAAATCTCCACATCACAAATCCAATCCTTCAATATATCCCATTCTTGCATCTTATAGCATTGATAGGTAATCTCCACTTTATAGCGATACGAATCATGGTAGCAGAACTGTTTCATGCGATAGTTATAATCGGCAAAAGTCAACGGATGGGAAAGAATCTCTTCCTCATCCAGCAAAGCGGAAATAATTTCATGGCGACTATCATCTATACATTCGTCATCTTGAGCGAAATAGCGTTCGATTGCCTCTACCATTTGTGTGTCACCAATGCAATATCGTCCTCCTTTGTTGGTAAGCCAGCTGCTCATTTCCACTCTCAACTGCGACCAAAGTATCTGATTAATGTCTGCCATGCTCTTCACTTCATCTTCGGTAAATCCTTCTAAAGTAAGTGAAAGCATCAGAAGCGTTCTTCCAATCTCTTCGAAACCATAATCAGCCGACAAACGCCGTAACACACTGTCATAGAATTGCCCAACCTCATTGAGCCGGCAATATCCACTCATATATTCATTGAGAGCATCGTACTGACCGAACGAAACCAGCTCGTTGAGCAATACACTTAAACAGCGCGGTTGTTTAGCCAGCACCCACGAAGCAAGAATATCTTCCTGTTGTGCGGACAAAGCCTTGGAGTAAGTAGACAAATACTGCTTTGAGAACGACTTGGCATCCGCCTGTGAAAAACCATTCAACTGGAAATGGGCGTAGCCATTCTGAACAAAGGGCAGGTAGGCAGTGGATGACGCAGAAAAGCTCAACACGACTTTCACGTTCGGGGGAATAGATGCAAATAAAGAAAACAGGGATGCTTCAGTCGGATTCAGATAACTGATGTCATCAATCAACAGAATGATAGGGTATCTTGATGCACCCAACACACTCCACAACTGACTGAACTTTTGGATAGAATTCAAATCTTCTTCAATCTCCTTGAGGTTTCGAAGTGTGTTTCCTGAAAAAGTGTTCAAGCCAGCATCTCCCATCAAAACCGAGTTTTTCACGGTGTCCATGATGGATTTGGCAGTGCTTTGGGTCGAGTCCAGTTCTTTTGAGACTTCCGCCGCGAACAAATTTTCTTCACCCAAAGATTGATGCTTGAGTGCGTTCTGGCATTTGGAAGCTAACATTCTCGCCAACGTTTCCGGATAAGAAGACAATGTAGTACTATCCAAGCGATGATAGATAGGAATCATCGGCATATCATTGTTCACCAAATCGCTCCAATGAGCCAACAAAGCACTCTTGCCAAGACCGCAACCGCCCGTTACCACCAGACACCGCTGTTCATCCGCCGCCAAAAAATCAGCAAACGCGTGATCTGCTTCAGGTATTGGGTGATAATTGAATAAGAGTTCATTGCGCGTCAGTTGTTCTTGCAATGCTTGATTATCTTCAACGGTCAGTACGTCAGGAAACTCCCGTTCAAGCAATTCCGTGAAAGCAGCTTCCACAAGGTTACACAACTGATCGGGCGAATCATACTCTTGCACAGGATAACGATCCTGTTGCAAAATACTCTCTTTCAGACGTTTCAATTTAAGAGACTCCTCTTCAGGCAAGACAGTTCATCATCTGCCGACTGTTTTATATAAAAATAGGCATGTAACGGATTGGGATTGCGCAGTACACCAAACTGCATTTCAATTTCCGTCACACTCAAATGGTGATTCAAGTCATCTTCTATCCAACGATATTCCAAGCTGTCATTGAGAGTTTGAGATAAATCTTCATAACTGGGACACCATCCATAGCGGTCGCCTACCATACCTATGAAGAAAGGCCGGGAGTTAACGATCTCTTTCAGGCATATTTCAACAACCTTGCCGCTTTTCGCATCTTCTTCTGTGATTCCCCAACGCAAATCAACCAATGAAATGGTGGCACCACGGCTGGCAGCCTTCACTTGCAAACCCTTAAAGAGTTTGACTAATGCAGAACGTTCCATCTCCATGTCTCTGAACGTTGACGAAAGGAATACACGGATAACACGTGAATTTTCAGCGGGAACTGAATACTGGGCTAGTTGTTTAGTCATAATATAGATTCGTATTAGTTAATGAAGTATTTCGCAAAGCCAATTGATAAAGATTGGCAAGATATGGAAATTTAATCAGATAACAAAGACCATAAACAAAAAAAACGAGCACAAAAAAGGCACGGATTACACGGGTTTCGCGGTTCCCTCATAAGTTTAAACCGCGTAAATCCGTGTAATCCGTGCCTAATATCTATTACTTGCTACTTGTTTAGAAGAACAAGAAGCGTGTATCTTTTACGTTTGCTTTCAGATACAAATCATTCATCAGACGGCTGGCAAAACGTGCGTGCATGTTAGTCAGCGTAGCTTCTTCTGCTTTTGCGTCGAATGTTTCGTTCAGTTTGTCCTTGCCGTATACCTGCAATACAAATACTCCGGCATTACCTTTGATAGGAGCGCTCAACTGATTTACTTCAGCTGCAGAAGCATAAGCACCTACCAGCGGTTCGCTGCTGCGCAATGCTGATACGTATGCAGGAGCTGCAAAAGTAACCATCTTCAAAGAGTCGCTAACTGCATTAGTCATCTCTTTGTACTGGTTGAATGAAGTTGCATTGGCAGCTTTCATGTCAGCCATAATCTTTTCAGCTTTCTTATCTTTTACGATTTCAGCTCTCAACTGATCCTGTACTGCTTTCAACGGACGATATCCTTCCGGCTTAATGCTACCAGACCTACTACCATCATGTGATCGCTTTCGCCACATTCGTACAAGCCGGAAACATCACCCGGTTTTGCTTTATCAAATGTCCATCTCAACGCTTCTTTTGTACCTCTTACACCACCGATATTGTGTTCAGAGCTGCTCAAATCCATTCTGTCGAGCAATCTGTAACCGGCTTCTTCAGCGTTAGCTACCATCTTTTCTACACTCGGATTAGCTGCGATAAACTGGCTGAAATCATTATAAGCGCGGTTGTAAGTTTCTTTGCTGAACTCTACTTCACGTTTGATAACAGCTACTTTATATTTGTCTTTTACAGATTTCTTGTTCGTTACCTGAAGAATTACGTTTGCTTGTCCCATCGGCAAGTTTACCAATTCGTTCACACCTGTATTGTTGATAGCAGAGATGAATTTCAGGTTATCGCCGTCTATCTGTGCACCTTCGTACTGTGCAGAAGTTAGCCAGTTTGCATCACCAGTCTGACCATATTTCTTTGCCAGATCAGCAAAGTTAGCGCCACCTTTGATCGCGTTGTAGATACTATCAGCCAATGTCTTTGTCTTCACAGCATCTTCTGCGTATACCTGAATCTGACGGAATTCGACAGAATCGGCAGCAGCAGCTTTAGCTACAATTTTAAAAGAGTTGATTGTATTGTCGGCACCGTTATAGTAAGGACCATAAATAGTACCTACCGAAGCAGAGTCCAAACGGGCAACTACATCTGACGGGAAAGCTGTTTTGTTATAGAACAAGTCTACATAAGGAGCTTCCGAGCCAGTCGAACGGATGAAAGAAGTATAATCTTCCGTAGTAGTAGCCAACTGTTCAGTAGCTTCGTCCACTTCTTTCTGGATAGCAGCTCTGTCTTCAGCACTTGCAGTCACTTGTACATCGATGTACTTGATGTCACGAGTTTCCTGATATTGTTTGAATTGTTCTTTCTTCTTGTTATACAAGTCTTTCAGTTCCGATTCTTTCACTACGATTGTAGAGTCCACTACAGAAGAGTAAGGAATACCAGCCATCAACACGTTGTACTGGTTCACTCTTGCATCGAAAGCGTCCTGTGCTTCCACCGGATTGGAAAGAAGAGCTTTAGACACCAATGCCTGATACTTTTCTGCCAGACGGCTCTCGATCAGAGTTTTCTGAATGAAAGACCAGTATTTATACATGTTATTGTATTGTTCAGCATACTGTGCCGGCATTTGTGATTCGCTCATCTTGGCATATTCCACGAGGAACTTGTTCAACATATCCTTGTCGAAGTTTCCTGTTTGCGGATTCTGGAAAGGAGTTTGTCTCAACAAAGGATGAACGCCTGCTTTCAGGATGTCCTGGATTTCAGCAGCAGAAACAGTCAGTCCCAGTGCTTTTGCTTCTTTTTCGATCAGTTTATTGTTTACGTAGGTAACGCCATACTTCATCGCGCACCTGATTGGTTTGTTCGTCATTCAAGGCGGTCACCCCACGCATGAGTTTCACCACTTCGGTATATTCTTCTACCAAATTCTGATACTCTTGAGCGGAAAGAGCGTCTCCGTTCACCTCACCTACGTCATGTGCCTGATGCGGCTGCATCACCTTCCATGCGTCACCCGCAATGAAAGCAAACAGCGCCAAGCCGATAACAATCACCAATAGAGGTCCTTTCGACCTAATGTTTTGTAACGTTGCCATTTTGATTAATACGATTTATGTTTATTATTATTTCTTTCTTTTGTCGTTTTAGCGCACGAAGATACAAAAAATGCTAATATGCATCTATTTATTGGCTAAAAATTTCTTGATTATCGTCATTATTCCAAGACTTTTAATCGCACGAGTTCTATTTTTGTCGCTGTGACCTTAATTATCTTGAATTGATAACGTCCTACCCGGACACTTCATGCAACTTCGGGAAGCTCTGATATTGGTTCAGGATCAACCTCCTACTGTCAGATAATCATCCGACTCGGGCAAGTCGAGTCCGTACGTCTCATTGACTTTTTCTATCTCCAGGCGGGCGGACAACACATACTCGCGTTCGTCGATCTGCTTGCTGATATAGGAAGTGTTATCGTGTTCGTCTTCTATATCTCCAAAGATTTCTTCAACGAGGTCTTCCAGAGACACGATGCCGGACGTACCGCCAAATTCATCCACCACTACGGCAATCGTTTTCTTTTGCTGCATGAAGAGTTTCATCAATTTGTTGGCGGACATCGTTTCGGGCACAATCGGCACTTGTTTCACATTCTCATGCCAGTTTTTCGGGGCACGGAACATTTCCGACGAATGGATATAACCGACTACGTTATCGATATTCCCGTCATACACGATTATCTTGGAGATTCCGGATTCTATGAAGCGGCTTTTCAGCTCGTCCAGCGAGGTAGTCAAATCGACAGCCACCACTTCGGTACGGGGAACGATGCAGTCGCGGATTTTTATGTTCGAGAAGTCGAGGGCGTTCTGGAAGATTTTCACTTCCGTGTCCAACTCTTCTTCATTTTCGGCATTATCAATGCTGCTTTGTACGAAATAGTCCAGATCGACTTTTCCAAAAGCTCTGTCGGACGCATCCTTATTAACCTTCATTCCAAAGAGGCGAAGGAAGATACAAGACAAGCCGGAGGCTAATTTGGAGATGGGATAGAGAACCACATAACAAACAATAAGCGGAATGGCAAAAACATTCAAGACCAGATTGGGATTGATTTTGAAGATTGTTTTCGGCAAAAACTCTCCGGTCACCAGGATAATCAGGGTAGAAATAACGGTCTGCGCCAACACCATCAGGAAATGATTGTCAATGAATCCCGCCAGCAGATTGTCGCCGATAATCTGTGCCATCAGAATACCATAGATGACCAGTGCGATATTATTCCCCACCAGCATGGTAGAGATAAATTCATTCGGGTTCTTGAAGAAGATAGAAGGATGCGGGACGTAATTCCCCCCTTGCGTTCCATCTCAAAACGCAGTTTGTCTACCGACACAAAGGCAATCTCCACTCCTGAAAAGAAAGCGGAAAAGACCATGGTGATAATTAGAGAGATATAAATATTCATAAGTTTTGATTTACGATCAGACGATTTACGAGGTACGGTACAATGAAATGACTTCGCCTATTTCGCAGAATCTTTATTCACTGAATCCGGCAGTGCTTTTGTCTCCGGTTGGGGCGGACCGCTACTCGCTTCCTCGTCCACATAGAAAATACCTTCAATATTACGAATGGTATATATAGTCATTTGCTGGTTCGAGTCGAAGCCGTGTCCTGTGATAATTCTGTCCGGTTGCTGGATACGTATAAACTTGTCGGAATACACTTTTTGAGTGGCCTCATTCCAGTAGAGCAGTTCGGTATTAAAACGCTCTCCTTTGCGGTTCTGTATATCCACATTCCCTATCAGCTTCCAAAGCCTTTCTTTGTCATAATAATAGGCAGTATCTGCTTTAATACTGGCTTCTACATTAAAGATAGAGTCGAACTGCTCCATATACACCCCTTTTTCAAACGCCCAATACGAAGGCTTTTTACGGTCGTACATCATCCACTCTTCCGTGTTCACCCTATAACGTGTCACTCCGGAATCGGAAATAAGGGTAGTAACTCCCAATGTGGTCATCACCGGAAGAGAATCACGTTCTGTGATAGCCTCTCCCATAGCTTTCTGTTTTCCGCCACAGGAAGATAATAAAAGAAGCATAACAACCACCCCGAAGGTGATTGTTATGCTCATGCTTTTATGCAACAAACGGTTTCTTCGTTTTCGCAACATACGGTTATCTAATCGTTGTAGTCTCTCCTATCCAACCGCCGATAGTGATGCGGTCGCCTTGCTTGTAACCTAACATAAACAGGTCTTTAGCTTGTGGAGTATGACCAGAATATCTACCGATCAAGCTGTTAGCTTCTTCAGCTACGCTCGGATCTACTTGTTTTGCACGTTGCAGTTTGTCGATTACTGCAAAGTAAGTACACTTGTTCAAAGCTGACTCGTCGCTCCAGTTAGGACTCATTGCATACAGATTGGCAATCAGGATATATGGAGCACCATAGTTTTCGTTGAACCCGATAGCTTTCTGGCAATATGCTCTTGCTTGAGACAGTTTTTTAGCAGAAGCCAATACTGCTGCGGCAGCGTATGCTTTTTCAGCTTTCTTCACGTTGTCAGTTTCCAATCCAATGGCTTCGTCGAAGAATTTGACAGCACCGTCGATGTCACCTTTCTTAAATGCTTGGTAAGCACATCCGGTAGCGGCATCTGCACTAGGTTCTATTTTGTACACATAGAAAGCAGCCTGTTGATAAGCTTCGCTTTCCGTACATCTCATCATTTTCATGATGTCGATTACTTTCTTCAAGTAAGCCAGGTCTGTTTGGTTAGCTTCTACTTTCGGTCCATAGATGTTTTGCAGTGATTCGCAATCAGCCGTTCCGCTGTTTACAAACAAAGCAACCAGATTATCTTTGATACCTTGCAAGTTTTTCTTCTTTGCTTCGTTCGTTTCAGCGGCAATAGCAGCATCAGCATATTCAGAAGCAGCCAGATAATCCTGAATGAATTGTTCCTTATGGTTAGGATCTGTTTTCAGTTTATCCAAAGACATTTGCAAGAAATAGAAGATAGTAGCGGCAGCAGATTCAGCTTTTACTGCATTTACCGACTGGCTCAACCATTGATAAGCCTGATTAACATCAATTTTCGGAGCGAAAGCGATGTAATCTACTGCTTTGATACCCAGAGCTTCATCAGCAGAAGACACTTTTGTACCTTTAGCCAAGAACTCATCTGTGTATTTGATACGCAAATCATGCGTATTCATCAGCTCATCAAAATATTTCTGATATTCCGGATTATTCCTATCCTTGATTTGTCCCATCAAGCCTTTCAGAATTTTATATCCGTCAGTAAAAGTATAGAAACGAAGCGTCGGGCAGTTTTCCAACACAGCTTTCCAAGGAGTATACGCATCTTTAAAGTTACCTGCACGCACAGCTTCATGCGAGATACTACTGTTCGAGTTACAGTTAGTCGCATCCTGTGCTACCACAGTGGTTGCCCCTGCCGAAAGGAACAACATAGCCACAAGCGTTTTAATTTTCATTGTATCTAAATTTTAGTTGTTATTATTATAGTCGTCTATTCTTTCTCTTCTTACATTCATCTCAATTACTCTACTCTGCGTTTGAAGAACCAACGTTCGTTGAACGTCAATCCGATGCTAACGCGGAAGATATTTTCGTTTACAAAGGTCGATTCCTGTCCACTTACACGAACAAACTGTCCGCTGATGCTAAGGATGGAACGGGAACGAGGCACAGGCAGACCGAAACCGGCTGTTACGCCATATTCGCGGGCTGCGTCTTTACCGCCAATCTTATAATACGGAGTCGTATAATAAGCTCCCAAACGATATTTGATGTGGGATAAATAGGAACGTCCAATCAAATTGGGAATATATTCCGCACCCACTGATATTTTATGACGGTCGCAATACGTGTATGTTTCATCAAAATCTTCACGTACAGCATCATCCGATGTATTTACGCCAAACTTTGTTTTTGACCATTGTTGCAAACTGTAATCCAGACCGACAGTCAAACGTTTGTCATAGTTATATGTAAAGCCGACGCCAAAAGTATTAGGCACTTCAAGCGTAGCATCCCAATCCTGACTGACAGTTGAGCTAGCTTGCGTCGTTACTGTATAATCATTATTCAGTTTATGCTTCGGAGAATATACTGCTCCGATAGTGGCTGAATGTTTTTTGTTAAATTCTTGCGTATATTGCAATCCAAAATCCAGTTTATAATCCGACACTGACACAGCATTCTGCCTAATGTAAGAATAAGCAGAAGCGGTATTCGGATAAAGCTGCGTCAACGAGCGGGTTATGTCTCCCCAAAAATAAGAAGCATTCACACCAACAGACAGGTTTTTCAAGACTTTTACACCCGCACCAACATACAGTTGATGTAAACCTCCCTCACCAGTAAGGCTTTTCGTGCTATACGGTGAAGTTTCTGTAGCCTCATTGCTTTCCGATACAGAATATCCCACATTGGAAAATGGCAACAGACCGATACTCATCGCTACCCTCGGATGCAAACGAAATTGCATAGCCAAATAGTCGAAGCTAGAGTTTTTAGCGTTCAGTTTCACACCACCGCCACTAATATTCATATTTTGCAGACTAACGCCTCCTTCAAAAATAAACGTCAACGAGTCAATGGCTGTATACGAAGCAGGATTCAGCGGATTGATCTGTGCTCCATCCCGAAGTCCAAAAGCAATCCCCCCCATCGCCTTGCTATTTCCGAAACTCTGATCGGACAAGTCGCCATAGCCATATCGTGTATAAGGAGAGTTTGTATTATTTTGAGCGATTGCCATTCCGGTAACCATCGTGAGCAAAAGCGCACAAAGTGTGTGTTTAAATCCTACCATTATTATAGTTTAAAATTCTATTTAATCCTTTCAACACTAAAAATCTATCTGCAAAGATGATACTTTTTACGCTGCTATCAAAAGAAAAATCATCTCCGCCCGTTAAAAAAACCAAAAGTTCAGGATATTTATGCTTCATAGACTCAATATAACCTGAAATTTCGTATTCCATCCCTTTCATCACTCCGGCGCGTATAGCCGTTTCGGTGTCCCGTCCCATCGGGAGTTTGCGCCCGTTGGTGTCTACCAGGGGCAAACGTCCTGTAAACTGATGCAATGCCTTGAAACGCATCTGCATACCGGGAGAAATATTACCGCCATGATACTGGCCTTTTGAGTCGATAAACTCGTAAGTAATGCAAGTTCCCGCATCAATCACCAATATATCCCGATGAGGAAACTGCTCATTAGCACCCACTACGGCAGCCATACGATCATATCCCAATGTTTCGGGAGTTTCGTACAGGTTGACAACCGGAAGCGGAGTCTGATGATTGAGCCAGAGCAAAGGAAACGGCAAAGCGGCCAAATCAGCTAATACCTTTTCGTTTAGATCAATGACAGTAGCCACGATCCCCTGTTCAACCGGATATTGGTAACAAAGAGCTTTCAAGCAACCTAGAGACTGATTGGATTCAGCTACTACATCCACGATTTCTCCGCCGTCGAAGAAAGCAATCTTTGCCTTTGTATTTCCTATGTCGATTATTAAATTCAAATCTTTTGGTTCTTTAGCGGGCGCAAAGGTAAAGTAAAAAAAGAAAAGTTGAAGCATAGAAGAGGAATTATCTTCTTTTTTCATTTTAGAAATTCCCCCAAACAAAAAAATCGAACTATCTATTTTTAAATAGAACAATTATCTTTTATTGTTTATTATGTATTCCACTTTGCGTTCGGCAGTCCTTTTTCATTACATCATAAACAGCTAATAAGCAATAGATTACAAGAGAGAAACAGCGTTCCACAAAGCGTTCCGCTATTTTGTAATCAATTTTCCGTTCCAGCAGAAACATTATTTCATCCAAACAGAGGCTCCGTTTTATCTCATCTAAAGGCAAATTTCCTGAATCATTCTTCATTTTTTCATTCACAAACACAGAAAAAGTGTGTTGAGCGAACTATATTATATAGATTAATGCGAATCAGTTAGTTAGAATCACTAAGCTGATTCAGTTAGTTAAATTAGTTATTATTCAATTAATTATCTCATTTATTTATTTCTTAATCTCCTTGAAAATCAGTA
>ENA-OQJX01000097-OQJX01000097.1-human-gut-metagenome-genome-assembly--contig:-NODE-97-length-58958-cov-8.972056_pt1 | contig 58958 bp, 67 predicted proteins | sample MGYA00242615_ERZ504782 | MGnify/ENA primary metagenome ERZ504782 (study PRJEB26092, sample SAMD00036354) | human gut metagenome | host: Homo sapiens | study: EMG produced TPA metagenomics assembly of... | reverse complement strand
CGCCGACCTGCCACACCGGTTCATGAGGCGGCTCGATCACGTTCATCATCGACATGACGCTGATCGCGTTCGCCGTGATGCCGACGCATCTGTTCGTCATGATCGTCCGCTCGAACCTGCCTCGGGCTCCAATGGCTCATGGCAGTCGATGGAACCGTTCGACTGGACCGGTTCGATCCTCTTCATGGCGGCGCTCATCCTCTTCGAGGGCGTGGTGCCATGGTTGCGCGGCGGCTGCACGTTCGGCGGCAGTTTCACGCACATGACAGTGGAAACCCGGCCGCGAGAAGGCTGGCGGCGTGCGGCGTTCTATGTGGCGCGTATGGCGACGCTAATCATCGTGCTGCCATGGCATAGCGGCGGATTCAATCTGCTGGTGTTCATCGGCCTCGGCATCTTCTGGCTGGTCAAGCATCAGATGCCGTACGACCTGATTTGACATGGCTGATAATTCGTACTGTGAATTCCATACCATCCAGCAGTGGTATGAATCATGCTAGTGGATGACTCAACCACCGTATGCCAATAATATGACCGTCAGTCAGCAGGAGTGTGTCCGTCTGGCTGACGGTTGAGTACGTTCCGCACCGACATCCGGGCGCGGAGTATGCGTTCGCTGCATTCACAGCTCGGATTCGCTCCACCGGTCGGGGGTCGAGATCCGACGCAGCGGACCAATCAATGCAACGACCAGTCCAGCCATGGCACAGACCACAGCCATGCCCATCACCGCCGTGAAGCCAAGACCCGGCTGTTGCAGCAGCCAGCCGATCACGGTCGGGAGCGCAAGCACGGCGGCGGCAACGCGACACGTGAAGACAAGTGAAACTCGAATATGACGAAATGTACAGGTTAGGGAAATGGCACAACAGAAGCGCCGTGGGCCCAAACGGTGACCACGGCTTAGCGCGACGAGTCAACGCGCATTAGCTGTCTGCGAACGACACCAACACCTTGTACATAACAATGCACCTTTGCAAAAACAAACTCCGATTATTGTACCAGTTCGAGCACGGAACCAGGCACGTCACTGGCACAACATAATCGGCTATCAATGGTTTCTCGGCTTCGAGGGGCTGATTTCGTCCGGTGGGGACATCTACTTGGCTTTCGAGGGGCTGTTCAAACGCCGAACCGCGAGTATAAACGGCTTTGTGGCAACGACATGACGCCATTGTGGAGCCTTGTCTACTTGGGCATCAGCCCTTGAAACGGAGATAGATCTCCGGTAAGCGCCAAATCAGCCCCTCGAAATCGAGTTAGGCGTTGTTTTCGCGTTTGCGCTGCCGTTCGAGTGCGTAATAAGCCGCGTAGCAGCAGACGACGAACGGGATCATGCAATACAGGGTCGAACGTTGCGTCTCATCGAGCACCACGAGCACAAGCGCGCCGATGCACATCACGATGGCCAGCCACGGCAACACCGGAAAGCCGGGAGCGCGATAGCCGAGTTCGTCGGCACTATGACCATCCCGCGTCCATTCACGCCTAAACCGGATATGGCACACGCACACGGAGAACCACACCACCAGCGTCGCCAAGCCGGATACGGCGACCAACACCAGATACACAGTCGAAGCGGCGATCACGGAAGACAGCAGCGCCAGCAGCGAACCCGCCATGCTGAACAGTACGGCCCACACCGGCACGCCGCGGAAATTCGTCTTGGCGAAGCGCGCCGGGATCAGCCGCTCCTTGGCCAGCGACCACACCATGCGCGAGCACACGTACAGGCCGGAGTTCGCGGCAGAAAGCACGGCCGTCAACACCACGAAGTTCATGATGTCGCCGGCGAACGGCATACCGATCGACTGGAACACCAGCACGAACGGGCTCGTGTCCACGCCGGCCTGATGCCAGGGGATCAAGGCCGCCATCACCAGAATCGAGCCGATGAAGAAAATTGCCAGACGCAGCACCGTGGTGTGCACGGCTTTGGGAATCGCGCGCGATGGATCTTTGGTTTCGCCGGCCGCCACGCCCACCACTTCGGTGCCGGAGAACGCGAACACCACGGTCAGCAAAGTCGAGAAAATAGGTGCGATGCCGCTCGGGAACCAGCCATCGGCCACGAAGTTGGTGAACAATGGCGCGGAATCATGGCCGGCAATCGGTATGGCGCCGAAGATCGCCAGCAGGCCGATCACAATGAACGCGATGATGGCGAACACCTTGATTGACGCGAACCAGAATTCCGCCTCGCCGTACAGCCGCACGGACATGATGTTGAGCGCGAACACCACCACAATGAACACGGCCGACCACACCCAGGACGGCGAATGCGGGAACCATCGCTGCATCAACAGCCCTGCGGCCGTGAATTCGGAGGCGAGCGCCACCGCCCAGTTCAGCCAATACAGGATGGCGATGGTGAATGCGGTGCCGGGTCCGATGAATCGCTTCGCATACATGTGGAAGCTGCCGGCATACGGCATGGCCACGGACAGCTCGCCCAGCGAGACCATTACACAGTAGACGAGCAAGGAACCGACCGCGTAGGCGAGGATCGCGCCCAAAGGTCCGGCCTGATGAATCGTGTAACCGGAGCTGACGAACAGACCGGTGCCGATCACGCCGCCCAGGGAGATCATCGTCAGGTGGCGCGACTCCATTTTCCGTTCGAGGCCGGTGTCGTCCTTGGGATTGCCGGCTGACGCCATGCTTAGGTCTCCTTCGGTCAGATGGTCGGATGGTCAGAGGGTTGTGCCTCATGTCGGTTGTGCGGGCTGCACTCGATGCTGCCTACCATATGATAGCGGTAGATGAAACGGCTCACGAAAGGCGGAAGTGAAATGACGGGTTTGCTTATCGGATCGCATTTGTCGACGGCCGGCGGATGGAATGCGCTGCTGGAACGTTCCCATGAGGAGGGCGGTACCGCGTTCGCGTTCTTCCCGCGTTCCCCGTACGGCAAGCGTTCGAAGGCGCTCGACCCGGCCGGCGCGGCGGCGTTCGGTGCGCGTCTGAAGGCTGAGGGCTATGGGCCGTTGGTCGTCCATGCGCCGTACGTCTACAATCTAGCCGGCAAGGATGAGGCCAAGCGCACATTCGCGATCGAGGCGTTGGCTGAGGACATCGAGCTGCTGACCGCCATCCGCGAGACCGGCCAGGAGGTGTATATCAATATTCATCCCGGCGCGCATGTGGGCCAAGGCTCCGAGACCGGCTGCCGGCTGATCAGCGAGGGACTGAATCAGGTGTTCGAGCGCGCGGCCGGCGTCATGGTGCTTCTGGAGACCATGGCCGGCAAAGGCACGGAATGTGGCCGCAATTTCGAGGAGCTCGCCACGATCATGGATGGCGTGGAGAATAAGGCGAACGTCGGCGTCACGTTCGACACCTGCCATGTGTTGGATGCCGGCTACGATTTGGTGAACGACTACGACGGCGTGATGCGCCAGTTGGATGAGGCGATCGGCTTGGCCAAGGTCAAGGCGATTCATGTGAATGATTCGCAGTTCGGCCTCGGCTCGCATAAGGACCGTCACGCCAATATCGGCGAGGGCCAGCTCGGCATCCCGTTCTTCACGCGACTGGTCAACGACCCAACCATGGCCAAGCTCCCGATGATCCTCGAAACCAAGGAGCAGACGCCCGCCACGCATCGCGACGAGATCGAGTTGTTGCGCGGATTGGTGCAAAAGTAGTCGTAGTCGACCAATGTCGAGCAGAAGAGACCTGTTTTTGACTGATGGCCATACGAGGTTAGTTATCAGTGGGGCGTTGATTGATCCGTCTTCATATACAGCTGCATAGCCGGTTCCAGCTGCAAGAGCTCAAAACAGACGCATGGGTTCGGTGGAATCCAATGGCTGAATAAGACGTTTGCCGTCGCTGTTCAGTGGCGCGACTTCGTGAAATTGCAGACGCCGGGAAAGCATGGTACCCGCTTCCCGCATGGAATCTAACAGTGCGGCTCCGTCAACGGAGCGGTCCAGCCATGAGGCAACCATATTCCGAGGAGCCAGCAGGGGCATGCGATCATGCACCTTGACGAACTCGTCCGCGGCAGGGCAGGTGATGATGGTTGCGGTCAGCTGCCATGGCGATGCGGGAGACGGCCTCCACCATGAGTACAGGCCGGCCAAAGACAATAGTTCATCATGTGGTGCGTGAAAATAGAACGGCCTGCGACCTTTCCATTCGTAGTAGCCGGAAGCGGGGATGATGGCTCGCATGGATTTTGTGGATTCGGCGAACGCCGGCTTGACATGCGCAGACTCCACACGCGCATTATATGTGGGGTAGCTCAGCACTTTGCTGGCGCTCCATCGCGGCACCAGCGACCAATAGGCACCGGTCAGATGACGGCGGCCATCCTTGCCCTGTGCCACCACGCCAATGTTCTGCGTGGGTGCGATGTTGTAGGAAGGCTGTGGCAGAGTGTCAACGCGCACGTCATCCTCGTCTACCGCGAACTGTGAGGCCACGGCATCCCAATCCAAATCAAGCGCGAATCTCCTGCACATGCGCCCAGTCTATGCCATCAATGGAATCAATCCCAGGTCGTATGACCGATATTCATGGCGATCTTCCTTTTGTTGGCCGCTCTGGTTCCGTAGCGATACGAACAACGAGGAATAGCCAGAATGTAGGACGCACAAGGCAATAAGGGCAGGGCGTGACCTAGAGTGACGCATGATCGCATACCAACAAAGGGAGGACCATGTCGGTTTTGGACGAATTGGTGGCGGGCGCACTGGAGGACCAGCAAACCCGCGAGCTCACCGTGTCTCTTGAGGATGTGAAGAAGGCCGCGCTGGCGGCCCCGGCTCCGATTGACGCGACACGATGGCTCAAGCGCGCCGATGGCATCCCGGTGATCGCCGAAATCAAGCGCGCGTCCCCGTCCAAGGGCCACCTCTCCGACATCCCGGACCCGGCCGCGCTGGCCCGCGAATACGAGAAGGGTGCGCAAGCGCCATTTCCGTGCTCACCGAAGGCCGCAGATTCCTCGGTAGCCTCGATGATTTCGACAAGGTTCGCGCCGCCGTGCATATTCCGGTGCTGCGCAAGGACTTCATCGTTACCGACTACCAGATCTACGAAGCCCGCGCCCACGGTGCCGATTTGGTGCTGCTCATCGTCGCCGCATTGGACGACGCCCAGCTCAAACACCTGCTGGATTTGGCGCACGAGTTGAGCATGACCGTGCTGGTCGAAACGCACACCCGCGAGGAGATCGAACGCGCATGCCAGGCCGGCGCCAAGGTGATCGGCATCAACGCGCGCAACCTGAAGAACCTCAAGGTGGACGTGAACAAATACAACGAACTCGCGGCCGATCTGCCCGATGACGTCATCAAGGTGGCGGAATCCGGCGTATTCGGCGCGGTCGAGGTCGAAGACTACGCCCGCGCGGGAGCGGACGCGGTACTGGTCGGCGAGGGCGTGGCCACCGCCGACGATCATGAACTTGCAGTGGAACGACTAGTAAAGGCAGGAGCACAAGTGAAAGCATCCGAAACCACCCCGTTGAGCGAACATCAGGGACCGTATTGGGGTCAGTTCGGCGGCCGCTATGTGCCCGAGGCCTCATCACCGCCCTCGACGAGCTTGAGCGTGTCTACACGCAAGCCAAGGCCGACCCCGAATTCCACAAGGAATTCATGACGCTCCAGCAGCGTTACGTGGGCCGCCCGAGCCCGCTGACTGAAGCCCCGCGCTTCGCCGCACTCGTCAAGGAGAAGACCGGCCTCGACGCCCGTATCTTCCTCAAGCGCGAGGATTTGAACCACACCGGTGCGCACAAGATCAACAACGCGCTCGGACAGGCCCTGCTCGTCAAGCGCATGGGCAAGACCCGCGTGATCGCGGAGACCGGCGCCGGCCAACACGGCGTGGCCACCGCCACCGTGTGCGCCATGCTTGGCCTCAAGTGCCGCATCTACATGGGCCAGATCGACGCCCGCCGCCAGGCCCTGAACGTGGCCCGCATGCGTATGCTCGGCGCCGAAGTGGTCGAGGTGACCCTCGGCGACAAGATTCTGAAGGACGCCATCAACGAGGCCCTGCGTGACTGGGTCACCAACGTCAAGGACACGCACTACCTGCTCGGCACCGTCGCAGGCCCGCACCCGTTCCCGGCCATGGTGCGCGACTTCCAGAAGATCATCGGCGAGGAAGCCAAGCAGCAGCTTCAGGACTGGTACGGCATCGACCATCCGGACGCGATTTGCGCTTGCGTGGGCGGCGGCTCCAACGCCATCGGCGTGATGAACGCCTTCCTGGACGATGACCGCGTGAACCTCTACGGCTACGAAGCCGGCGGCAACGGCCCCGAATCCGGCCGGCACGCTATCCGCTTCGCCCCCGGCACCGGCCAGCTCGGCATGTTCCAGGGTGCCAAGAGCTACCTGCTGGAAACCGACGAAGGCCAGACGCTCGATACCTACTCGATCTCTGCAGGCCTTGACTACGCTTCCGTGGGGCCAGAGCACGCATGCTCAAGGACATCGGCCGCGTGAACTACAGCTGGGCCACCGATGAGGAGGCCATGAGCGCCTTCCGCGACCTAAGCCAGAGCGAGGGCATCATCCCCGCCATCGAAAGCTCGCACGCCGTGGCCGGCGCGTACAAGGCCGCCGCGGATCTGAAGGCCAAGGGCTATAACAAGGCCGTGATGATCGTGAACATCTCCGGCCGAGGCGACAAGGACATGGCCACCGCCGGCAAGTGGTTTGGCTACCTGACCGACGATCAGCCGCCGCGCTCGATGTGGCCGGCACCCACGGCGACACCGTCGCCTGACAAGAAGAGGAGATTGTTGATTATGACCAACGAAGCAACCACGCCGTCCGGCCAGCCGCTGGGCATCAGCCACAAGCCCAGCAAGTCGGGCGCTATGTTCACCAAGTTCAAGGCCGAGAACAAGCCCGCCTTCATCGGCTACCTGCCTATGGCTTCCCCAACCCAGACGTCTCGCTTGACGCCTTCAAACGATGGTCGAGCACGGCGTCGACGCCGTGGAAATCGGCCTGCCGTACTCCGACCCGGTCATGGACGGCCCGGTCATCCAGGCTGCCGCCTCCATCGCCCTGAACAACGGCGAGACCATCAAGCGCGTGTTCGAGGCCGTCGAAACCGTGGCCAACGCCGGCGGCGTGCCGCTCATCATGAGCTACTGGAACCTCGTGTACCACTACGGCGTCGAGCGCTTCGCCCGCGACTTCGAGAACGTCGGCGGCGCCGGTCTCATCACCCCGGACCTTATCCCGGACGAGGCGGGGGAGTGGATCGAAGCTCCGACCGCCATGGACTCGACCGCATCTTCCTGGTCTCCCCGGACTCGTCCACCGAGCGCCTCGAAACCGTGGCCCGCAACGCGCGCGGCTTCGTGTACGCGGCCGCCCGCATGGGCGTCACCGGCGAACGCGCCACCATCGACGCCTCGCCCGAACTCCTCGTGGAACATACCCGTCAGGCCGGTGCCGAGAACGTGTGCGTGGGCATCGGCGTGTCCACCGCCGAACAGGGCGCCAAGGTCGGCTCCTACGCGGACGGCGTCATCGTCGGCTCCGCGCTCGTGCACACCCTGCTCGCGGACGACAACAAGACCGCACGCGATCCGAAGGAAGGCTTGAAGCTGCTCGCCGCCAAGAGCGAGGAACTGGCCGAAGGCATCCACAACGCACGCTAAGACCTGCCGCCCCTAGAATCAGGGCGTATTCGGCATCTGCTTCCGTCATGGATTGCCGCATGCGCCTGGTAAAGGGATTATCCGCCATCGAAGCCATCGAGGAAAAGCTTGGACCCTGAGGCTCGACACATATGAAACGAATACGCTGCCAAAGCGTGAGGCGTTCCTCGAGTCCCGGTTTCCATGCGGTAGTATGGCAGGCGGCATTAGCGAATACGAGTAAGTGAGGCACGATGAATCTGGCCTATATCCCCTCGCCGACCTTCTCTAAATTCCAGGTCGGCCCGTTTACCATCACATGTATGCAATCTGCATCCTGATTGGCATCTGCGTGGCTGTGTGGATCCTCACCACGCGCTGGAAGCGCTACGGCGGCACCTTCGACCAGATTCTCGACACCACGCTCGTCACCGTGCCCTGCGCTCTGGTGGGCGCACGCCTCTACCACTGCATCACCACGCCGGCCGACTACTTCCCTCCCACCGGCAACCTGATCAACATCCTCAAGGTGTGGGAAGGCGGCATGGCCATCTTCGGCGGTATCTCCGTGGGCACGCTGGTGGCGTTCCTATGGTGCCGCCACAAGCATTACCCGTTCGCGATCTTCGCCGACGCCATCGCCCCCGCGCTGCCCGTGGCCCAGGCCATCGGCCGACTCGGCAACTGGTTCAACCAGGAACTCTACGGGTGGCCCACCACCCTGCCTTGGGGTCTGAAACTCAACGACGCGGACGCCATCGGCAAATCCGAAATCTGCTATTCCGGCGCTGAGTGCCCCGACTACAAAACCACCCTGTTCCACCCCACATTCCTGTATGAGATGATCTGGAACCTCATCGGCGCCGCGATCATCATCTACCTTGGCCATAAGCTCGCCGACCGCCTTAGGGCTGGCCAGCAGTTCGCCATGTACCTGATGTGGTACGGACTGGGCCGCACCTGGATCGAAAACGTGCGCATCAACTACTCCACAGTGATTCTGGGGTTGCGCACCAACGTCTGGACCGCCATCATCGTCTTCGTGATCGGCTGCATCCTGTTCATCGTGCTCTACCAGCATGGCCCTGACTCCAAGGTACAGGCCCGGCAACTTGCGGCGGTCACCGCCGACGAACTCGAACGCCAGAGCATCGAAGAAGAACGACTGCGCCAGAAGAAATCCCAGCGCGGCAATATGCAATAAGTAACACTGGAAAGAACAGCGTCCAAACAGCACGAAACACGGGGCTCCAAGTCCCATTGCACAGATAAGGTAGGAAACCATGAGCAATATCGCAATCGCACCCAGCATCCTGTCCGCTGATTTCTGCAACCTCGAACGTGACCTCAAGGCCATCTCCAATGCCGATTTGGTTCACGTCGACGTGATGGATCATCATTTCGTGCCGAACCTGACCCTTGGCGAGCCCATCGTTGGCCGCATCTGCGAGGTCACCGACCTTCCCGTCGACGTGCACCTGATGATCGAGGATCCGGATCGTTGGGCCCCCGAATACGCCAAGCTCGGTGCCGCTTCGGTCTCCTTCCACATGGGTGCCACCCATGCCCCGGTACGTCTGGCACGCCAGCTGCGCGAAATGGGCTGCAAGGCGAGCTTCGCCGTGCGTCCGGCCGAACCGGTCGAGCCGATTTTCGACATCCTCGATGAGTTCGACATGGTGCTCATCATGACCGTGGAGCCCGGCTTCGGCGGCCAGAAGTTCCTCGACAACCAGATGGCCAAGGTTCGCCGTCTACGCGACGAAATCACCCGTCGCGGACTGAAGACCCGCATTCAGGTCGACGGTGGCGTGAGCCCCAAGACCGCGCACATCGTGGCCGAAGCCGGCGCCGACGTGCTCGTGGCCGGTTCCGCCGTATATGGCGCTGAGAACCCCGCCCAGGCCGTCGATGACATCCGTGCCAAGGCCGAGGCCGCGTTTAAGGCCTGAGCCGCAGCGCGCCCATTACCTCAGCAGAAGCAACAAAGAAAAGATAATCATGAAGACGTTTGAATCCCTGTTCGCCGAACTGTCCGAAAAGGCCAAGATCCGTCCCGAAGGCTCCCTGACTGTCGATGAGCTCGACAAGGCACCCACTTCATCGGCAAGAAGATCATCGAAGAGGCCGGCGAAACCTGGATGGCCGCCGAGTACGAGGGCGCGGATCGCACCGCCGAAGAGATGAGCCAGCTGCTCTACCATGTTCAGGTCATGATGATCAAGCACGGCCTGACCCTCGAGGACGTCTACAAGCACCTGTGATCGCCGTTCCGCGGCCGCAGAACACTGAACCAAGCGCAAGGGATTCACGGGCAATTCCGCTGGCAATCCCCGCACAATGCAGTAACCGCAGCGCATCGAACTCCCAACAGGGAGAGGAGCATTCATGCTGAGAATCGCAGTGCCCAATAAGGGCATGTTGTCAGAACCCGCGTGGAACATGCTGGCCGAGGCCGGCTACCGTCTGCGCACTAATCCTCGTCAGCTCGTCGTCCAGGATGAAGACAACGGCATCGAGCTGTTCTACCTGCGTCCGTTGGATATTGCGGTGTACGTGGGCCGCGGTGCCATTGATGTGGGCATCACCGGACAAGATCTGCTGAAGAATTCCGATACCGCCGCACTCGAGCACATGCCGCTCGGCTTTGGCTCCTCCACATTCCGCTTCGCTGCTCCGAACGAATCCCCGATCACCACTCTGGAAGACATTCAGGGCAAGCGCGTGGCCACCACCTTCGACAAGCTGGTGCATGACTACCTCGTCGAACACGGTATCGAAGCTGAAACCATCCACCTGGATGGTGCCGTGGAATCCTCCGTGCAGCTGGGCGTGGCCGACCTCATCGCCGACGTGGTCTCCACCGGTACCACGCTGCGCAACGCCGGTCTGCGCGTTTTTTCCGACCCGCTGATGCACTCCGAAGCGTGCCTGATTCGCTCTCCGCGTCTGGACGAGAAGGACTCCCGTCTCGCCGTACTCACCCGCCGTCTGCAAGGCGTGCTGACCGCACACCAGTACGTGCTTATGGATTACGACATCCCCGTAAGCAAGGTGTCTGCAGCCGTGGCCGTGACCCCCGGTTTTGAGAGCCCCACTATCTCCCCGCTGCACGACAAGCAGTGGAACGCCGTGCGCGTCATGGTGCCCAAGGCCAAGGTCAACCAGCTGATGGACGATTTGTACGAAGTCGGTGCTCGAGGCATCATCGTCACCGCATTGCAAGCCTCTCGCATGTAAACCATGTAGACTATTCGTCGATATGACAGACCACAAACTCAGCAGCAGATACAGTCCAGAGGCGCGTGACCTGTATTTCACTGTGCCGAATCTGATCAGCGCGTTGAGAATCATCTCGATTCCATTCATCTCCGCGCTGATCTCTCGGCATGAGATGATTGCGGCGTTGGCGCTTATCGCCATCTCCTCCGCTTCTGACGGACTCGATGGCATCATCGCGCGCAAATTCAACCAAGTCAGCAAAATCGGCAGATTCTTGACCCGGTAGCCGATCGCCTGTTGATTTTCTGCTCGATTCTGGCTCTCGGCGTTGCCGGCGTCATCCCCTGGTGGATGCTGATCATTGTGGGTTTGCGCGACTTGTGGATGGCAATTCAAGTGCTGTGGCTTGCCCAATATGGATATGGTCCGTTGCCGGTGCATTTCGTGGGCAAAGCGGGCACCGCATTATTGATGATTTCCATCGTCAGCCTGCTTTTCGCTGATCTTGGCACCAACGCCTTCTTCCACCTGCTCTATCTTGCCGCGCTTGCCGCAGGGATTTGGGGCATTGCCATGTACTGGTTGGCCGGATATATCTACACCAAACAAGGTGTGAGCTTGTTGCGCAAGGAATTGGGGGAGCGGCATGGAGCCTGATTCCACAGCGCCGGTCTCATTCCCCGTACCAGAGGAGAATGAGCCAGTACGCCGTCGTGCCATTTTTTCCCGTGCATTTCGGTCTGTGGAATCCCACCATGCTTTGTCTCCCGATGATGCCGCGGCCGTTCGCGGACGTCGTCGCCGTAAAACCAACGATGATTCCCTGCAACTCATCGACGATCTCGTGAACCGTCCGATGGATCCCATGTTCTCCGATTCGAGATTGGTCCATGAGCAGCGATCTGCATTTTCCATCTGGTTCAATCGCATCATCGTTTTCCTGATTTGCGTCGGTGTCGGGTTTGCAGGGTGCCTGTTCGTCCAGCAGCTGCAGTCCGATCCGCGCAAACAGGTGCGTCAGACGTTGGCCGGCCAACTCGAAAACCGCAATGCGCAAATCGAACAGCTCACCAAAGATGTGAATGCGGTCAAGGCCCAAGTCGACGAGCAGTCGAAGAAGGTCTCCGGAAAGGTCAAAAGCGACACGCTGATTCAGGATGAATTGGTCATCGGTGCCGTGGCCGTCACCGGTGAAGGCATCACCATGACATTGGCCGATCCTATTGCGGCGAGCCAGTCCGACCAATCCACCTCCACCAGAGTGGGTACCACCAGCAAGATTCGCGTCGTCACGGATCTTGATTTGCAGCAGCTGGTATCGCTGATGTTCCAAAATGGAGCCGAAGCCATCTCCATCAACGGCAATAGGCTCGGTGCACAGACCTCCATCCGTAAGGCGGGTGGCATATTCTCATTGGCGTGAATGCCATCGAAAGCCCGTACACCATTGAAGCCATCGGAGACAAGAACACGTTGGCCGAAGCTATGGGATCAAAGAATCTGGCAAGCCTGTACGATTCCTTCAAACAAGCAGGTATTTATCCGCAGGTAAACAAGTCCAATTCGATTACACTTGAGGCAGCAGTGGCTGGCGAAACCCAATACGCAGAGAGGAACGAATAATGGCAGCCGTCCTAGGTCTGATTATCGGCGTGGTAATCGGTGTGTTTGTCAAGCCGGACATTCCGGTCGTCTTGCAACCCTATCTGCCGATTATGGTGGTGGCCGCCATCGACGCACTGCTGGGCGCTGCACGCGCGTACTTTGAACGAAGCTTCTCTGACCGTGTATTCGTCATATCGTTCCTGGCCAACGTGCTGACGGCAACCTTGCTGGTGTTCCTCAGCAATCAGCTTGGCGTCGGCTCGCAGCTGCAGACCGCCGTCATCGTGGTGCTCGGTATCCGTATCTTCTCCAACGTGTCCGCCATTCGCCGGTTCATCTTCCGAGGCTGATATGGTACGAAGGGCTAAATCAAACAACATGCTGGACAAAATGCATGACCAGCATGCCCAAGATAAGGCGAACGACCGCATGGAAACCGGTTCGTTCCCCACTATACGCAAAAAGCCGCGTAAGAACCTGAATCGGAATTCCGATCGTTCCCGACTGATATCGTCGATCTTCATCATGCTGATGTGCGCATTGCTGGGCTTTGCCTACATGAGTCAGATCAACAACACCAAATCCACCTATGAAACGATGGATGAGAACGAGCTGGTTCGTCTGCTCAACGAGTCGAACACGCAGATATCCAACCTCGAGCAGCGCAAAACCCAGCTTACCAGCCAGCTGAACTCGTTGAAGTCGGCTGCCAACGAGCAGGAACAGGCGCGTAAGATCGCCAAGCAGAACGAGGAAACCAGTGGTCTGATTTCCGGCCGGCTCCCGGCCAAGGGCAAGGGTATTACGGTTACGGTCAGCCGCGGTTCGACATCCAGAATCGACGCTTCGATCATGTTCAACCTCATCGAGGAGCTGCGCAATGCCGGCGCCGAAGTCATTGCCATCAACGAGGTTCGCGTTGTCGCATCGACCTATATTCAAGATGCTGACGAAGGGCTGATTTCCGATGGCACGGCCATCAAACCTCCGTATGTGGTCAAGGCTATAGGCAATCCGCAGGAGCTTTCCAACGCAGTTGACATCGCCGGGGGAGTGGGTGCCCAGCTGCAGGTCAAGTATGGAGCTAATGTTAATCTCGAAGCCTCCGATAACGTCATTATTGATGAAGTGCGTGAAGCTACGCAAAATAAGTATGCAAAGACGGTAGAATAGGAAGCTATGACTGATCCGATTCCTAGCGCAGGCGAAACCACCATCATTGGATTGCCTGCTATTAACGTATTGCCCGTTACCGCAACCGGCGACCGTCCTCTGACTCAGGAGGATTTGGACACCATTACACGCCTGTCCGAGGGGACGGCGTTGCTTATCTCGACCAGGGGAGCGGTGTCTGGTTCGCGGTATCTGCTTGATGAGGATGAAATCACTGTTGGTCGCGATCCCCGAGCGGATATTCTGCTGGACGATTCCACCGTATCCCGGCAGCACGCTGTGTTCCGCCGGGTCAATGGCCAGTATTCCGTTATCGATGCCGGAAGCCTCAATGGCACCTATGTGAACCGCCAGCGCGTTGATCAGGCGGTGCTTAAAAACGGCGATGAAATCATGATTGGCAAGTTCCGTCTGGTGTTCTTCACGAAATCTGCCTTTGTTTCCCAATAACCGACACATTATGTGGGGTTACACTTGGTGAAGAATTGCAATCGTGTGATTACATCAGTGTGAGTTAGGGGAGTCAAGATGGGCGAGACTGAGCTGCATCTTCATATTCCGCTTGATGAGCGTGAAGATCTCAATGATGGCGCTATCCAGGGGGAGTTGTTCGCCAACGCCGATTCCGAGGAAATCAAGCGTGGATATCGCGGTACTGTAGCTTCCAAGGTTGCCGGTATCACTTACCGTCAGCTTGATTACTGGGCGCGCAAGCAAATTGTCGAACCGTCCATCACGCCATCGCACGGATCCGGCTCCCGTCGTTTGTATTCCTTCAAGGACGTGGTGATTCTGGCCGTCTCCAAGAAGCTGCTGGATGCCGGCGTTAATCTGCAGAACGTGACTGCAGCCATCGGCTTCCTTACCCAGCACACCACCGATCAGCTGGCCAACGTGACCATCATGTGCGACGGCCAGAACGTGCACGAATGCACGACCAGCGAGCAGATGCTTGAGCTGCTGCAAAGCGGCAAGGCCGTGTTCGCCGTGTCGGTCGGCTCACTGTGGCATCAGATTGAAACCGCTCTGGAGGATGAGGATTACGTCGATCTTGATGGCAAGCCGATGACGGTTTCCATGAATCGCCCGATTGACGAATTGACCGCCATGCGTATGCGCAAGAAGCTTGAGGCGCAGCGTCTACAGCGTGAGGCCGCTTGATTTCGCAGCAGGTTTGTATGATGGCGACTTGCCGGGTTTCCGGCAGGTCGTTTTTTCATTATGGGCGTGCAATGATCGAATAATCTTGCAGAACACAGTGCTGAAGGATTGATGCAATGGGTATAGTCATTGAGTTCCTGCCAATCGTGCTCTGGCTCGTCGCCGTCATTATGGCCGTCGCCATTATCACGTTTACGATAGGTCAAGGCCACATATTCACGCCGCGGGCAAAGCGTCCGGCGACTGAGCCGGTTGACTGGTCCATCGTCAAAATGCATTTTCTGTCGTTTGTAATGGCGTTGATACCGTTTCCTGTATTCGTTTTTCTCGCGGATTCCATGGATGCGCGTCTGAGAGATTTCTGCGACGCAGCGCAGTTGCCCGCAGCTGTCATCGTATTCGTTCTGGTGTTGCTGGAGAACGTCGCCATGTATTTCCAGGCGCGCAACGCTTCGGAGACTGCAATGGATCGGCGTATTGGTGCCTCTGTACGTAAGAACGACGATGACACTGGAATCCGATAATGTACGTTATGTCAGATTAGTTATCCTTGACGAGGATTCAGTCGCCTGTATCAACTAGTCCACGCATACCAGGCCGACAGCCAAAAGGCCGACAGCCAAAGGAGCACCGGAGCGACCACCGCAATTGCAAGAATCGCCGTGCCTTTCAGCCAATCCTTGTCATTTCGTTTCCAGTGGAATGCTCGCCAAATGAACCATATCAGCATGGGAATCTCATACAGCGACAGCAACGGCAAACCGATGAAAACCAGGTCGAAGCCCACGGCGCAGGCTTCATCGCATCCCATCATGAAGAAGTCCTCGCCGTTGTGTTTCAGTGCGCTTGGAAATAACGGTTTACGGCTTCTTCGATCTGCTCGGGCTTCTCGATGATCTCGTAAACGCCGTGTTCTTCCATCTCGCCGGCCGGGGCGTAACCCCAACGGCAGCCGATGGTGTCCAGCCCGCAGGCGTGTGCGCCATCGATGTCGGTGTAGCGATCGCCGATCATCACGGCCTTATCCCCTGCCGAAGCATCAAAACCGATTTTGTCAAAGCAATAACGGATGACCTGATCCTTATCCAAGCGAGAGTTGTCCTTGGAAGCGCCATAAATGCCATCCAGCAATTCGGTCAGATGGAAATGCTCACAGATCGGAACGCATTGGTACTCGGGCTTGCAGCTGGCCAACGCCAGATAATAGCCGTCGGCACGCAGCTTGAGCAGCTGTTCGCGGATACCGGGAAACACGACGTTCACCAAGCGGCCGGGAACTTTGTTGCCGGGCTCGTTCGGATCATCGAACACGGCGCGATCCGCATAGTAGCTGCGGTAGATGATGACCGCCCGGTCAAGCTCCTCCTCCGGCACATGGTTGCGTCGCAGCGATTCGATGATGGCCGGACCAATGAAACGATGCAGCTCGACATCGTCGGGAACCGGGCGACCCAATTCCTCGAACGTCTTGATGACGGATGCAATGATGCCGCCGTCGGACTTGGTAAGCGTGCCGTCGAGGTCCAGCAGGACCACGTTCCTCGGATGCTGTGCCATATGAGGTCCACTCCCCTGTTTCACTATGGTGTTCATGTTCGCAAGATTGCTTCAGCAATGATTATGCCCAGTCGGTTTGACTGGGCATCAAGTTCACGTGTTGTTGGCTCACTCGTAATCGGGAATCCAACCGTCGCGGTGCATCTGCAGACGCTTCTCGAGCAGCGTGGCGAGCTCCTCCTCGCTACGACGCTCCAGCAGCATGTCCCAGTGCGTACGGGTCGGCTTGGTGATCTCATCGGCCTCACGGTCGTCATCGCCTTCGCGATGGGCCACGGAACCGCAGCGGCACTCCCACTCGTCAGGAATCTCGGCACCTTCCGCAAACGGCAGAATAGTGCGGTGACCCTTAGGGCACACATACGCCACATCGTTTCGCGCGGCGAAATCCACGTTGTCATCGGACTCCAGCGATTTCGCGCCGATGCTCATGCCCCTGAGGCTACGTTCTGCCATATTGGCGTCCTCCTTGAAAAATCTTCGACCGTACTAATTTACGCAACAGTTCGGACTTGGCTTCTATTCCGCTGTTCGCTAGTGACTGACCGGTGTAGCCGGCCAAGCAAAGGTTAATCGACGCCGGAATAGGCCACGACTCCGCGGTTCACACGATCAGCCGCTTCATGGGCGATATCCGCCAACCGTTCTCCCCCATCGAACGGCAATGGCTGCGCCACGGCGATTTGCTGCAGTACGTCGGCCAGTCGTTTGGCGGTGCGCACAAAGTCGCCGCCGGTCATGTCCGTGCCGTACAGGCATGCACCCAGCGAACCGCCGTCGGCCCATTCGTACATGATGTCGACGATGCCGAAGTCCGGCTGGTGCATTTCTTCCAGGCTGTGATCCTCGCACAGGATGTTGATATCCGCGCAGATGCCTTGCAGCTTGGACGATGCGATGGCGATAGGGCCGGAAATGCCGCCCGGATAATGCCGTGGTTCGCCGTCCGAGCCACGCCTGGCCTCGTACACCAGCGAGGAAAGTACCGCGGCCAGCCCGTTGGCATCGAGCTTGTCGAAAGTGCCGGCAAGCAGCGCCTCGCAGAGTTCCAGATCATGCTCGCTGTAAATACGGCGCAACAGCAGGCCTTTTTCGGTCAGGGTCACGTCGATACGGCCGTTGCCGTTATCATGCCGCTCCAGATAGCCGAGCTGGGTAAGGATGTCGCAGATACGGTCGAACTGACGTGCCACAGAGCCGGTACGCGAGTCATAACGATACTTCACCCGATTGAGTTCCCGGGTCTCACGGGCCCAGCGGTGCCCCCATTTGAGGTGCTGCTGGAGGTCGGGGCAATTGCGGCATGGATGCTCGTGCTCGGCCTTGCGCAGCTTCTGGATGCGCTTGTCGAGGTCCTGGAAAGCGCGAGATCTGTCCTGATCGGTCAGGAACACCTCGTGCTTGAGTTTGCGGCGGCCATCCTTCTCGATGTCGCTGAGCTCCATACGCAACGTCATGAACTGCTTGAAATCGCCATGATTGCAGGCGAACGCCTGTTCGTATCCGGCCAATGCATTGGTGAGCGTGTTGATCTGCGATTCCAGCTGCCAGGCGGATTCATTGGCTTCCCATTGGGCAAAAGACTGATCCAAGGTGATTCGTGCGGTCCCATAGTCGCTGGAATTAAGCAGATTCACCGCCATATTGAACGTCGGACGGAAGCTGGAATGCAACGGATACACACGCTTGGAAGACAATGCCGCGGCCGTGGCGGGCACGAATCCATGATGGTCGACCACGATGGCATGGCCGATGGTGTCGATGCCGCGTCGGCCGGCACGTCCGGTCAGCTGTGTGAACTCGCCGGGAGTCAAACCCACGTGACCGGTGCCGTCGAACTTCTCCAGCTTCTCAACCACCACGCAGCGTGCCGGCATATTGATGCCCAGCGCCAGCGTTTCCGTGGCGAACACCATTTTGACAAGGCCCTCTTCAAACAGGCGCTCGACAATTTGGCGGAACAGGGCGATCATGCCGGCATGATGTGAGGCGAATCCTTCTTCCAAAGCGAATCGGAACCTGGAGAACTGCAACGCCTTCAGATCCTCTTGGGTGAGCTGACCTTCCACCATCTCGTCCACGATGCGGCGAATCCTGGTCACTTCCTCATCGGTGGTCAGTTCCAGTCCGGCATTGATGCACTGTTCGACCGCCTGATCACAGCCATTGCGCGAGAAGATGAAGTAGATGCCGGGTAGCATGCCCAGAAAGTTCAGCTCGTCGACCACGGCCCAACGGCGAGGCGTGTGTCGCTCCGGGCGTGGTACGCGATCCTTGTGCCCTTTTCCGCCCTTGCCTTTGAATCCCCTGCGCTTGTCGGGCCGTTCCTCACCACGGCGGCGTGCCGCCTTGCGGTCCAGTTGGTCGAGTCGGTTGATCAACTCGGCGTTGAGCTTCGTGGTCTGGTTGCCGTTGCCGTCCCTGCGATACAGATCCAGTACCTCCGGCTCGGTTTGTTCATCCGCCTGCACAATGACGTGCTGTTCAAGCGGCACCGGGCGATGCTCGCTGATGACCAGCTTGGTCTCGCCGCGCACGGATGCGATCCAGTTGGAGAAATCCTCCACATTGGACACCGTGGCAGACAATCCCACGATTTTCACCGTCTTGGCAGGTGAATGATGACCTCTTCCCAAACCGGACCGCGGAAGCGGTCGGCAAGGTAATGCACCTCGTCCAGAATCACATACCGCAGTGCGGTGAGCGTGGTGGAATGCTCGTAGAGCATATTGCGCAGTACTTCGGTGGTCATCACCACGATGTCCGCCTCGGAATTGATCGAGGTGTCACCGGTGAGCAGGCCTACCTTATCCGGGCCGTATACGTCTACCAGATCATGGTATTTCTGATTGCTGAGAGCCTTGATAGGAGTGGTATAAAACGCTTTGACGTTGCGTTCCTGAGCCAGATAGATGGCAAAATCGGCTACCACGGTTTTGCCTGCGCCGGTCGGTGCGGCGACCAGCACATTGCTGCCGGCCTCCAATGCGTCGTTGGCTTCGGTCTGGAAATCGTCAAGATCGAACGGCAGTGTAGCGGCAAAACGAGCCGCGACCGATGCTCTGTGTTTATTGGCTTTCTGGAATGATGCGTATCGCTGGGCAGGACTAAGCGTTCGGGAAGAATCGCCTTCCTGATGGTGAGGGTGACGTGCCATGATGCTTTCCGACTAGTCGTCTACTTGTTGAACTGCTTCCACCTGTTCCAAGCCGCGATATGGCGTTCGCGAGTGACGTTCTTGCGCTGTATCACTTCTGCATGGGCGTCGACATAGCGTTCCTGCGCCACATTCAGCGGCTGCGTGAACAGCGGCGGTTCGCTCTCCTCTGTGGAATCGCCGGGCTCCCCCATTTTGGAGACGCGCTCGCCAAGTCTGCCGCCAATCTCCGCGATATCCTGCACGGCATGGAATCCATGTAGTCCCGCATATACTAGTCCGGCCGCAATCATGGCCAACATGAACAGAACCAGAATCGGCCATATCCACCAAGGCATGACGTCTGCTCCTTACTTGTTTTCGCTGATGCTGAGCTCTCGCTCGGCACGGGCGATAATCATCGTGCGCAGCGTTTCGGGGGCGACTGCGGTGATGTGGCGCGCATGGGCGATACAGAATGCCACGAACCAGGAATCGGAGGACACAGTCAGATGCACCTTCTCCCCCGCACCGCACTGCTCCACAGTGGCACCGGAAAGGGTCTTGATGAACGGCAACTCACGCTGATCGGTGATGAACACCGCTTCGGTGCCGTTGTCAAAGCTCCACTTGCGCAGCTCGCTGACCGGCATGTTCGGTACGTCAATTTTCTTGGTCGGCTTGACCAGTTCGGCCTTTTCGATGCGTGCTAGACGCAGCACCTGCCAGGTGCGGGGTTTGCCGTTGGCCTTGTCGATGGTCTTGTCTTTGGAGACGTAGGCCTTCTTGTCCTTGGGCGCCGCGGAACCGACATCGGTGTAGACAGCCGCGTAATAGACACCCTCGTCGATGAAAATCTTGGAGGGAGCCACCAGCTTGCGGCGGGTGCGTCCGGTGCCGTCGGTGTATTCCATATCCAGCAGCGAGTCGGTGTTGATAGCGCGCTTGACCACGGAGAAACTGCGCGGTTCAAGCTCATAACCGGTAAGGCTCAGCCACGGGGTCTGACCGGGGCTCACATGCTGACGCAGACGCTCGTAAAGGTCTTCGGCCTGGGCGCGCTGCTTGTCAGGCAGCAACGGGGAATGCGCCAGATAGCTCACCGATGCGGTGAGCATGCTCAGGTACTGCGGTGAGATACCGGCAAGACGCTCAAGACCCAGCGAGTTGGTGGCGGACACGATGCCTTCGGCATCCAACAGTGGCCAGTCGATGTCGAAGAACTGGCTGCCGGCCATCTCCCCATCATCGGACACTGTGGTCAGTGTGTTGATGTCCTTATGAATGATGTTGACGAACTTCTTGAGTTCATCGTCGTTCTTCGGCTTGCCGATAAAGCGTTCGGCCAGCTCCCCCATGGAGAACTCTTCGCCAAGATGGGCGGACAGGAACAGCATCAGACGCAGTCGACGGTCGACCTCGCTGCCGGTCTGGAATGCGGAACCGTTTTTTTTGTTCTGGGCCTTGATGGATTCGGGATCACCCGGTTCGCTGATGTCACGGCTGATTGCGGGAGAGACCACCGAAGCGCTGACCGGGCTTGCGGACTCGTCGGCAAGCGTGAACTGACTGGCTGCGTGCAGACGACGATGATAGGCATCCACGGCTTCCTGCGGGCTGACGATGGTGGCACCTGGGTGTTCGAGTACGAACATGGCCAGATCATCGGAATCGGTGTATGCCACGTTCAGGTGTTCGCCGTCCACATCGATGGTCGCAGCGAATCGACGCGAATCGATGACCTTGACCAAGGTGTCCGGAATATGCTGGGTGCCGAGGCCTGGGGCGATGGAATCGAGACCAAGACCCGGAATCGGGGTCTGAGGCACGCGAGGTGTGGTGCGTGAAGCACGTGCCGCAACCTGAGTCTGATCGGGCTCGGAAGAGATAGACATGGAACGGGCCAGATAGTTGGCGGCGGCCAATACCGGCATATCTTCGGCTTCGAACATCAGACGGATGCGAGGTTCATCGCCCAATTGCAGGCGGTACGAGGCGAAATCCTGACCTTCGGACTTGGAGGAGTATTCAGGCTGGCGCGATTCGATGGCAATGCCCATGGCGGCGAGCTTGGCGCGATCGCGTTGGAATTGCTTGGCGAATGCCGCCTTAGCTGCCTGATCGGCCAGCTCCCCATAGGAATCGGCGTAAGCCTTGACTCGCTGTGCGATTTGGCGGGAAGTAAGCCATTGCGGGAATGCGGATGAGAGTACGGCCAGTACATCCAGCTCGTGCTTGCCCCATTTGTCGGAAAAACGACGACGTCCGCTTGTGCCCTCTGCCATTAGTCCTCACGTGTAGTTACTGTTTCGTTATAAGTGTGCATGAGTTTGTCTCATACTCCCTCCATCTTAGAGGCTTTTTCCGCGACTGCACACCATTTCACGAAAATAACGTCGTTTTTCTTCCAAGATGCTTGCTGAAATCAGACCCAATCGTCCGGTTCAATGCCTTGCGGGCCTACGTATGCGCCATTCGGCACGTAGCGCGGCTCGCCCTGATCGTCGAGTTTGGCATCAGCGAACATGGTCACATCACGGCCGAACGTCCAGTCGCCTTGGATGGTTACCGAGTTGGCTGCGGCCAATGATGGCACGGCGTATGGGAAGCGTTCGTCGAAGTCATGGATGTTCTTGTAATAGCGCGGATCAAGTTCCACATTCGGGAAGACGTAGTTGCCGTCTTCCATTTCGTAGTTGTCCGTCAGATGGAAGCGATCGGAACGCATGATGAACAGATCGTTGGTGGTCTTCACCGGAAGAAAGCGCATACGATCCACCTGCACGCAGATGGCACCATTGAACAGGGCGATGGCCGCGCCCATCGCGGTTTCGAGCTGAATGACCTGCTCGGTATCCGGGTTGGTGGGATTAACGGTCTTCTTGTTGCGAATCACCGGCAACGGCAGCACTCCATTGTATTCAGCGAGCTTGGCCTTGAGTGCGTCAATGCGAATCCAGATGGAGTTCGTATTGAAGTACGGGTGCTTCTTGATGTCCTGAGCCGCTGCCTTATCGTCAGGATGCACCTGGCTCATCTCGCGCAGCATCAGTCGACCGGTGGACTTGTCCCGCACGATGTGGCCGCCCTTGCGGTCGGCCTTGGTGCGGGTGGCGACCTCCGCCATAAACGGTGCGCCGGTGTTCTCGAAATGCTGGGCCAGCGTGCGGGAGGGACGAGCACCGAGATTATCGGAATTGGAGATGAACAGGTACTTAAAGCCATGCTCTTCGAGCACATCGAGCAGACCGGATTCCCAGATGGTGGAGAATAGGTCACCGTGACCCGGCGGGCACCATTCCAAATCCGGGTTTTCCGGGAAGCTGACGGGCTCGCCGGTGGCGGCGACCAGCTTTGGCTCCTGATGCTGGATGATTTCCATCGGGATTTCGTGCTGCGTGAACTTGCGGTTGTGCTTGAGCACCTTCACGGTGTCAGCCGAAGTGCGGAAGGAGTTCATGAAGGTCAGCGGCAGCTCGACGTTCAGACGGGTACGGGCGGTCAGCACCTGACCGATGATGATGTCGATGAAGCGCATTTGCCTGGCCTTGTGGCGGCGCACAGGCAGCAGGGACTTGGCGCATTCCAGACCCATGGAGGTGCCGAGACCGCCGTTAAGCTTGAGGAACGCGGTTTTTGCAAACGCGTCCACGGCCTTGTCGTGATTGATGGTCTCGTAAACATAGCGGAAGCTGGGAACCTGCTCAAGCGGCTCCACATCGTCCTCTCGGATCCAGTTTGATGCCTCTTCGTGCTGCCATACGCTATAGAGATGATGGAATTGATTGATGGCGGTTTCGCTCATGCCTTTCTCGCGCATCTTGGCGGCGGAATGTGAGAAAACCTCTTCGATGTGGGCTTCCGCGGTGTTCTCGGCGGTGGCATCATCATTTACGCTGAGCTGGGCTTCATTGTTCAGTTCGGTCAATTCAGGTCCCTTTCGTCATATTCCAAGGAACAAGTGTAACCCCGTATGGCTCAGGACAGTACACAAGGTGCGTGTTCACCAGTGAATAATCCGTGAATTAGGCGGCTTTCTGGGCTTGCAGAATGGTATCAATCACGGTGGCGACGCCCCTATCGTTGTTGCTCGGTGCCAGCCAGTCGGCATGCGCGTGCATGTGCTCTTCGGCATTGGCCACTACGCAGCCGTGACCGGCCGCCTCAAGCATCTGAATATCGTTGTAGGTATCGCCGAGCGCGCAGGAATCCGCGATATCCACGTCTAGGTATTCGCACAGGCGAGCAAGCGCCGAGCCCTTATCCACACCGGGATTCATCATGTCGATCCACATTTTGCCGGCGTTCGTTACCGTGTAACGGTCTGACCACGCATCGCGATAGGTCTCGCGGTAGACCTCTTCGGAATTGTTATCAGGGAAGAATACCGTGTATTTGTTTACATCGCGGTCAAGTTCGGTGAGGTCGTCCATGTAGACGATTTTCTTGTAGAACGTACGGAAGTAATCATCGTAGCGTTCGTCGCATGAGCGGATATAGCAGGCTTCGATGCCGCAGACGGTTGGGCATCCGCGTCCGTCGGCCAGCGTGTAACGAATCATTTCCTGGTACTGTTCAACGGGAATGAGGCTCTCATAGATGAGCTTGCCGCGGCAGTAGATAGCCGCGCCATTGTCCGACATCAGCGCCATCTGGTTCTGGATTTCCGGGAACATCTCGGCCAATGTGTAGTTCGGGCGGCCGCTTGCCGCACAGAACGTAATGCCTGCCGCATCGAGCTTGCGGATGAGATCATCCATGTGGGGTGGCATGGAGCCGTCGTCAGCCAACAACGTGCAGTCCATATCACTGGCAATGACCCTGATTTGGCCCAGATCCTTGTCCTCGGTGAAATTTGCCAACATCGCGTACTCCTTGTCAGAGAAAAGGAAAAGTCCGGAATCACTAAGATTCCGGACTTAGAAAGTCGGGCCGGCGGGATTTGAACCCGCGACCCCTTGACCCCCAGTCAAGTGCGCTACCAAACTGCGCTACGGCCCGATGGTGCAAAAGCACCGAGTAGATAATTTACCACATGGATACGATTTGGCAAATCATCGTACGTCTTGCGTGTCCTGCGGTGCTGCGCCCATGGGTTAACGGAGACAACACCGCAAGGGATAACCACTACTTGCGCTTCTTCTTCTCTCGAATATTCACCGAGATCTGAATCGGAGTGCCTTCAAAGCCGAACTCCTCGCGCAGCTGACGCTCGATGTAACGGCGGTAACCGTGCTCAAGGAAGCCGGTGGCAAAGATCACGAAGCGCGGCGGGCGCGTGGACGCCTGCGTGGCGAACAGGATGCGCGGCTGCTTGCCGCCACGCAGCGGGTGCGGGTGGGCGGCTTGAATCCTGCCGAGGAACGCGTTGAGCTTGCCGGTGGGAATACGCTGATCCCAGGATTCCAAAGCAGTGTTCATCGCGCGAGCCAGACGGTTGGTGTGCCAACCGGTCTTGGCGGACAAGTTCACACGCTCGGCCCACATCACGCGGTCGAATTCGGTGTTCCACAGACGTTCCAGACGCTGTTTGTCGAACTCATCCATCGCATCCCACTTGTTGAACACGAGCACGATGGCACGGCCAGCGTCCACGGCGGTGGACATGACCTTCAAATCCTGATCGGAGATGGGTTGCGAGGCATCGAACAGAATCAATGCCAGTTCGGAACGCTCGATGGCGGCCTGCGTGCGCAGGGACGAATAGTATTCCGCGCCGGTGAGCTTGTGCTGGCGACGCTTGATACCAGCGGTGTCGATAAACAGCCAGTCTTCACCGTCGATGTCGACGATCTCATCGACCGGGTCACGCGTGGTGCCGGCAAGATCGTTGACCACGGCACGTTCCGAACGAGCCAGTTGGTTCAGCAGGGAGGACTTGCCCACATTCGGGCGGCCCACTAGAGCCACGCGGCGCAGACCGGACGGCGTGAGATAACCGGAAGCCTTCTCCGCTTCCTTCAGCTTGCCAAGGGCTACGTCCAACAGGTCGCCCACTCCCCTGCCGTGCATGGCAGAAATGGAGTACGGTTCGCCGAGACCGAGCTTCCAGAACTCAGCGGCAAGGTATTCGCTGGCGTTGTCGTCGATTTTGTTGACGGCCAGCACGACCGGCTTGCCCGAGGCGCGCAGCATCTTGACGATACGCTCGTCGGTGGTGGTCATACCGACCTGGCCATCGACCACGAACACCACTGCATCGGCCAAGGTCACGGCGACCTGAGCCTGTGAGGCGATGGCCGATTCGATGCCTTCGACATCGGATTCCCAGCCGCCAGTATCCACGAGCTTGAAATCGGTCCCGGCCCATTCCGCGTCATAGCTCACACGGTCACGAGTCACGCCGGGGGTGTCCTCCACCACGCTGCACGGCGGCCAAGAATGCGATTGACCAGAGAGGACTTGCCCACGTTCGGGCGGCCGACAATAGCCAGCACGCCGACCGGCTTGGGGCCGGACTTGCGGGCTCCGTCTTCAAAGCCACGGCCGGAAATCAGATCCTCGTCGCCCTCATCGAGATCGTAGCCTTCGAGATTGGCGGCATAACGCTCATATTCCTGATTCTCGATGGCATCTTCGATCAGCTTGATCATCACATCCAGTGTGTGTTCGAAGTCCATGTCCGAGTTGTCGATGGTGGTCACACCGTCGGCGGCGCTCAGGAAGCTGGTGACCTTGGAATCGGCTTTATCTCGTGCGGCAACATCCTCGGCTCCCACGCCCTTGACGGCCTGACCGGTGCGGCGAGCCTGACGGACCTCCTCACGGGCGGTCAGCAGAATACGCACTTCGGCATCAGGAGCCACCACGGTGGTGATGTCACGGCCCTCGGCCACAACACCCAGTCCACCAGAGAAGGAATCGAGCGACGCCTCGCGTGCGATGTACGCGCGCTGCGCCGCAATGAGCACGTTCCTGACCGGAATGACGTTCGACACTTTGGACACGTGCGTGGACACCTCAGTGGAACGAATCGCCTCGGAGATGTCCTCGCCATCGGCGTACACGCGGGGATCGTCAGGATCCACGGAAATATCGAAATGGTCTCCGGTGAAGAACTCCCCCACCGTTTCGGTGATGACACGCTCATCCACGGTCTCGGCATCAAGGTCGATGCCGCTTTTCAGGCACCACCACGCGCAGGCGCGGTACATTGCGCCCGTATCCAGGTATGCATAGTTGAAGTACTTGGCCAGCGCCTTGGACGTGGATGATTTGCCCACGCCGGCGGGGCCGTCGATGGCAACGCGAATCACAGTCCGACCTCCTTGGACAGCGAACGAACCTCGGCCTGAGACAACACGCGGTATGAGCCGGGCTTTAACTCACCAAGCTTGATCGGGCCGATTTGGGTGCGTACCAGACGCTTGACCGGGAAGCCGATGGAACCGAAGATACGACGCACGATACGGTTCTTGCCGGAATGCAGCACCACTTTGACCATGGTGAAGTCACGGAGGAATCAATGATCGCGCAGTGGTCGAGCTTAATCCATCCATCATCGAGCTGTACACCGGTGGTCACGAGTCTGCGGCACACCGTGCCGGAGATGCGGCCTTCCAGCGTGGCGATATAAGTCTTTTCCACCTCGTACTTGGGGTGCATGACGTGCTGCGACAATTCGCCGTCATTTGTCATAAGAATAAGGCTTCGGAATCGTAATCCAGACGGCCCATGTGGAAAATGCGTTCATACTTGTCGCCCACAATGTCACGTAGCGTGTAGCGACCTTTCGGGTCATCCATGGCGGAAAGCACCTTACGGGGCTTGTTCAGAGCCAAGGTAACGTGATTTGGGTTGACCCGGACTCGGGAACCATCCACGCGAACCTGCTGCTTATGCGGGTCGACGCGGGTGCCGAGTTCGGTAACAAGTTCGCCATCGACCTCAACACGACCTTCGGTGATCATATCCTCGCACTTGCGGCGGGAACCGAAGCCCGCTTGAGCAAGCAGCTTCTGCAGTCGAATGGCATTGGAATCATCATGCGCGCTTCTGGCGCGGGAATATGCGTTTGGCATCGTTCTCCCAACGTGGCCGGACAGTTTGAACGTTACTGTCAATTCTGATGGTGATATTTGATTGGCTGGCCGATTTTCTCAGCCAATTCCAACCTATATATCATACCGCAGCGGCGGACTACTGCTAGACTGGCAAACGTTTGTGCGGTTCGCCGCCTTTCGTATATCGATGAAAAGGATATTGAATCATGGAAGAAACCAAGCAACAGCCGCTGGGCCTGCGCGTGTGCGCTGAACTGGCCGGAAGTTTCCTGCTGTGCTTTGCTATTTATGCGTTCTCCACCTGGGGCTCCGCCGTGTACGGCGTCAACGTGGTATTCATGGCTGTGGCCACTGGCCTGGCCTACGCGGTAGTCACCGCCATCTTCTCCCGCATTTCCGGCGGACAGTTCAACCCGGCCGTGACCGTGGCCGCCGTATTGACTTCCAAGACCAAGCTGGTTGACGGCGTTCTGTATGTGATTGCCCAGGTCATCGGCGCCATCGCCGCAGGTTTTGCCGTGGTCAAGCTGCTGCCGACTTCCGAGCAGGTGACTTCGACCGTCTGGCTCTCCCCCGCTGTCAACGGATTCGAGAAAGGCTCCGTGTCTTACTCGCTGCTCACCCAGTATGGCATCACGTTCTCCATCACCTTGGCGATTGTCGTCGAAGTCGTTGCCTCGCTGATTGTGGTGGCTGCCGCCATGTCCACCATGGGCAAGAACGGCGAAGGATCCGATTGTTACATGGCCACGATGGGCATTGCCTACGCCATCGCCGTGGCCATCAGCTACCCGGTGACCGGCGCCGGTCTGAATCCGGCCCGTTCCACCGGTATCGCCGTGGCCACCGTGAATGAGGGTCTGACGCAGAACCCGCTGCAGCAGCTGTGGGTGTTCTGGATCGCTCCGGTGCTGGCTGCTGCGGTTGTGGCTTTGGTGATGATCATCGTGCAGATGGCCACCACCGCCAAGCCCAAGGCTGAGCCGACTGACGAGGGCGACATGGCTGATCTCGAAGATGCCGATGAGCAGGCTGCAGAGGACTCAGCCGAAGATGGCGTTGCCGAGCAGGCCATAGAAGCTGAAGTACGTGATCAGCAGGCCGATGCCGAGAGCAATGCCGATGAAGGAATCGAACGCGACTGAGCGTACTTTCCAAGGGCTCTTCTCTCGCAATGTCAAGCGAATGAGCCCGGTAATGATGGCCGTCACAGCAATGATTACTGTGACGGCCATTGTGTGTCCGAAAGCGGCAACCACCGTGGCGACAACGACGACGCCAAGCACAATCCACTCAAACCAGGGCTTACCCTCGTGATCTTCGGAAACATATGGATGATTGTGCATTGTGACGGCTTTCTTATATGTGTTGTTCTCTTAATACCATGGCTCCCGCTGACGGGAGCTGCCAGCGGGAGCTGACTGGGGATGGTTCATGGTGGACTACCCCCAGTCTCGTTCACGAGACAGCTCCCGCCAGCGGGAGCCAGAAGTACCGATCAGTGGAAGAAGTGACGGGTACCGGTGAGGTACATGGTCACGCCGGCCTGCTTGGCCGCTTCAATGACCTCCTCATCGCGGATGGAACCGCCGGGCTGCACGATGGCCTTGACGCCCGCATCGATAAGCACCTGAGCGCCATCGGCGAACGGGAAGAACGCGTCGGAAGCGGCAACCGCACCGGTGGCGCGATCGGCGCCGTCAGCCAGTGTGTTGGCGCGGTCGACTGCCAGATGGCAGGAATCCACACGGTTGACCTGGCCCATGCCGATGCCGACCGTGGCCTGATCGTGGGCCAGCAGAATGGCGTTGGACTTCACGCAGCGAATCGCACGCCATGCGAACACAAGATCCTTGAGCGTGGCATCATCGGCGGCTTCACCGGCCACAAGCTTCCACGCATCCGGATCATCGCCAACGGCGTTGATTAAATCGGTGTCCTGCACGAGCAGACCGCCGTCAATCTGACGGATGGCCTCGTGGCCCTTCGGCGGCTCGGCCACCTTGAGGATGCGCAGATTCTTCTTCTTGGTCTGCAGTAGTTCAAGAGCAGCCGGCTCATAGTCGGGGGCGACGATGACTTCGGTGAAGATCGGGCGCACGCTCTCGGCCATTTCAAGGGTGACCGTGGAGTTGCAGGCGATCACGCCGCCGTAGGCGCTCATCGGGTCGCAGGCGTGGGCCTTCTTGTGGGCTTCGGCAGCAGTGGCACCGATGGCCAGACCACACGGGTTGTTGTGCTTGACCACAGCCACGGCGATGGAGGGAGCCATATCCCACACGGTACGCCATGCGGCGTCGGCATCCACATAATTGTTGTAGCTCATCGGCTTGCCGCCAAGCTGCTCGGCGTGGGCGAAACCGGTCTGGTTGAGCGGGTCCACGTACAGAGCGGCCTGCTGGTGGGAGTTCTCGCCGTAGCGCAGGGTGTGCGCACGATCCATGTGCGGGTGAACTGGGCCGGGAACTTGGCGGAATCGACCTCGGTGCCTGATCGTCCTTGTCCACTTCGACGGCGTCCAGGGAAGCCGGCTTCGGCCAGTGCTTGGCGGTCCACTCATTGATGGTGGCGTCATAGGCGGCGGTGTGGGCGAAGGCCTTGGCTGCAAGCCACTTGCGCTCATCCAGGGAGAAACCGGTGCCATCGGCCACACGGGCAGCGACCAGCGCATAGTCGGCCGGATCGGTGACGATGGCCACGGTGGCGTGATTCTTGGCGGCGCCTCGCACCATGGACGGGCCACCAATGTCGATCTTCTCGATGGTGTCGGCCTCATTGGCTCCGGAGCGCACGGTATCGGCGAACGGATACAGGTTGACAACCACCAGATCGAACGGCTTGATGCCGAACTCCTCGAGCTGCTTGGCATGCTCAGGGTTGGTCATATCGGCCAGAATGCCGGCGTGAATGTATGGGTGCAGCGTCTTGACGCGGCCATCGAGCATTCGGGGAATCCAGTGACATCAGACACCTCAGTGACATGAACTCCCAATTCGGCCAGCTTCTTGGCGGTCGAACCGGTGGACACAACCTCGGTGCCTGCCTTCACGAACGCGTCGGCGAGAACTTCGATGCCTTCCTTATGAAAGACGGAAACCAGTGCTCGACGTATCGGCCGGTTCGTGTTTGTCATCCTGTTCCTCCTTGGATTCTTGTGATTGTTGCACGTTGACATCAGACCGTGTCTGACGGGGATCGACGGTTTGATGGGACGTGGTGCGAGAAGCCTTGACTCTCTCGATTATCCAGCCTATCGAAAAAACAAGCGTTGTGCCAACTACTGCGATGAGCCAGGCCACGGCAAGTCCCCATGCCATAGGATGGCCTACGGCACGCGTGGAGGCCATGACATCCACACCGACATGGGCGAGCCTATGCTGGCCCAATGATCCGTTGGAAATGGCGAACAGCAGCGTTGCGATCAGTGAGGTAAGCATGGCGCTCAAGCAGAACGAGCCAGCGGCATAAATGAGGGATGCCAATACGGAGCCGCGCTTGGAAGCATCTCGTATATTCAGTGGACGGCAGGCGAATCCCTGCGGCAGGATAATCATCAATAGGCCGGCAATACAGCGATGCCCAGCGGAATTTCCAGCATTACTGTGCGCCATAGATTATCGGCAATGGGTTCAGGGAGTATGCCGAAGGCCGGTACTGCGGGCAGACCGTTGGACTGCCCCATCCAGAGTGTGAAGTTGGCGAGTTCGCCAATGGAGAATCCTGCTCCGAACAACCAAGAGATCGCCCATAGCATGAGATTCGGCAGCCAAATCAGCATGGCAAGCGTGGTGAGGATGCGCGATCCGTTTTCCATGCCGGACAATTCGAATAAGGATACCATTGCGGCATGATTGCGTACGGTCCATGTGATGACGGTAATCAGACCGATGAGCAGGTTGATAGCGAGTATGGCGAATGCCAGAATAACGCCTGATTTCAGGCATCTGACCACTTGCTCGGAAACCTGCTCGCGCATCCATGCGATTGCCGCCTTGACCCTACTGGACTGTGGCAGAGCGGCTCCAAGATACGCCACAGTGAATGTCGCGGCGCTCTTGAGCAATATCATCCATTGCTCGTCAACCAGACTCAGACTTACCTGCACCGATGAAGCGAATACCGCATTGATGGCCAGCCATACCACCAATCCCACAACATAGGAATGCACAGCGAATGCTTTGAATCGTGCTATGCAAGTGGCAATAAGCCATATGAGCAGCACGGTGAGCAGCAACGGTGTGATGGTGAGCGTGAAGGAGTCGGTGCTGAACCCCGATCCCTCGCTGAGCAGCACGATGGCCTGCGTCAGGTTAGTGGTGCCAGCGGTAAGATTGTCGCCACCCTCCTCCATGGAGATGACGAGCAACATCAGTGCGATGTAACAGCCCAAGGCGATGGCATAGATGGTCATGGATACGAGGGCGGCTGCCGCACCTCGTACCCATTGGCGAATCCTGTCTTTCATCACGATGGGTTGTGGCCGGTCAGTTGATGGAAGCCTTGGCAAGTACGTCACGCATAATCTGGGCAGCCTGGCCCGGGGTCTTGCCCACGGGAATGCCGGCCGCTTCGAGCGCGTTCTTCTTGTCCTGAGCGGTGCCCTTGCCGCCGGAGACGATGGCGCCGGCATGGCCCATCTGCTTGCCTTCGGGGGCGGTGAAACCGGCGATGTAGGCCACAACTGGCTTGGTCATATGTTCCTTGGCCCAAGCAGCGGCATCCTGTTCGGCAAAACCGCCGATTTCGCCGATCATCATTACGGCCTTGGTGTCAGGGTCGGCTTCGAAAGCCTGCAGCGCTTCGAGCAGTGTAGTGCCGACGATGGGATCGCCACCGGCTCCGAGGCATGCGGTGAAGCCGATATCGGACAGTTCGCCCATCAGCTGGTAGGTCAGGGTGCCGGACTTGGAAACCAGTCCGAGCGGGCCGCGGCCAACGATGCCATCAGGAATAATGCCCAGATTGACGCCCGGATTGCCGAGCGTGATCAGACCGGGGCAGTTCGGGCCGATAATACGCACGCCCTTGCGCAGGGCGAGCTCAACAAAGTAGGCGGAATCCGCTACCGGAATGCCTTCGGTGATGACCACGATAAGCTCGATGCCGGCCTCGATTGCTTCGACGACGGCGGACTTGGCGAACTTCGGCGGCACGAACACCACGCTGGCTTTGGCGCCAGTGGCTTCACGGGCCTCGTCGCAGGTGGCGAACACAGGCACATCCACGTCGGTGCCGTTCTTGGCGGCCGGGAACGTGACGGACATGCCTGCCTTGCGCGGATTCACACCGCCGACGATGTTGGTGCCGGCCTTGAGCATACGTGCGGTGTGGGTCATGCCTGATGACCGGTCATACCCTGAACGATAACGGGGTACTATCTTCAACGAACAGCATCAGCGAATCTCCTTGGACTGGGTCGACTCAGCGGCGAGTTCAGCGGCCTTCTGCGCCGCACCCTCCATGGTCTCGGACACGTGAATATTCGGATTATTGGCTTCGGCCAGAATGTGCAGGCCTTCGGCTGCGGCATTGCCGTCGAATCGGACGACGATGGGCTTGGAGCCGCCGAGCTTGGCGACCGCTTCGAGAATGCCGTTGGCCACTTCCACGCAGGAGGTGATGCCGCCGTACACGTTGATGAACACGGACTCGACCTGCGGGTCGGACAGCACGATTTCCAAGCTTTCGGCCATCACAGTCGCGGATGCGCCGCCGCCGATGTCCAGGAAGTTGGCAGGCTTGATGCCGCTCCCCTGCTCTTCGCCCGCGCCGGATACGGCATCCAGGGAGCTCATGACCAGGCCAGCACCGTTGCCGATTACGCCGACTTCGCCGTGCAGATGCACGTAATGCAGCCCATGCTCACGGGCGCGCTGCTCGAACGGGTCGGGAACGATCGGATCAACGAAACGGGCCCAACCGTCGTGGCGGAATGCCGCGTTGTCATCCAAGGAAATCTTGGCATCGAGCGCGCTCAGCTGCTTGGTGGATTCGTCATCCGGGTCACCGATTTTTGCGAGCGGATTGATTTCCACCAGTGTCGCGTCGTTGTCTTTGAAGCACTGCCACATCTTGAGCAGGATCTGCGCCGCCTGATCGACATCAGCATGGTAGAAACCAATGCTCGCTGCCATCTTGGTCGCAGCCTCGAGATCGAAGTCGTCGAGCGCATCGATGTGCAGACGCTTGACCGCCTCGGGATGTTCTTTGGCGATTTCCTCGACTTCGGTGCCGCCGTTGGCGGTCGCCAGCACGTCGAAGTCTCGGGAGGTGCGGTCCACGGAGATGGACACATAGTATTCGTGCAGGATGTTCTTGGCTTCGGCCACCAGCACGCCGGATACTTTATGGCCGTGGATGGTCATCGGCAGGATGGATTCGGATTCCAGGATGGCCTCATCGCGGTTATGCGCGATCTTGACGCCGCCGGCCTGGCCTCGGTGACCGATTTTTACCTGCGCCTTGATAACACACGGGTAGCCGATCTTATCCGCAGCCTCGGCGACTTCATGGGAGTTCTGAGCAAAGATGGCACCCGGGGTGGGGATGTCCTGCTCCTCAAGCAGCTGACGTGCCTGGTATTCGTAAAGATCCATGGATCCTTCCCTGACTAGATAATGAATCGGCCTGATGCGCGAATGCATCCATGCCGAATCCCGAAAAACTAACTATGCGAATTCTTAGGCCGGCATGGAGATCAACGAGCTACTTGGTGTCGAACCAAGCTTGCTCAGGCCGTCAAGACCCTCCAAACGCATCACGAAACTGAAGCCCACAACAGTACCGCCGGCCTTTCCGATAAGGTCGGTAGCCGCTTTGGCCGTGCCACCAGTGGCGATGAGATCATCCACAATCAATACGCTTTCGCCCTTGGAAACGGCAGTGGTCTCGATTTCAACGCTTGCCGTGCCATATTCGAGGTCGTAGGATTCGCCAATGGTTTCGGGCGGCAGCTTGCCTGCTTTGCGCACGGCGATGAATCCTTTGCCCAGATGAGCGGCCATGGCCGGGCCAAACAGGAATCCGCGGGATTCGAGGCCTGCGATGGAATCGAACTCGCTGGGTGGAACCGGCAGGGCCTGCTCAAGCGCATTGAGCAGAATCCTCAGCCTTTGGCGTCGGCGAGCACCGGCATGAAATCACGGAAAATGATGCCTTCCTTGGGAAAGCCCGGCACGGAACGCACTAGAGATACCAGATATTCGGCGTCCTCCTTGCCTACCTTGTCCAATGCATCGATGGTGATATCAGACTGTGCCATGCGTGCTCGCCTCGTATTTCTCGTACTTATGGGGTACCGAATCGGACAGTTTACTTCGTCTCGGTCTCGTTGCCGCCGTCCGTCTCAGCATCCGTGGCCTCAGAGGACTCGATGGAAGCCTCAATCGGAACCTGGCTGGCATCGTCATTCGCGGGGGTCTCGGCGTCCTCGTCGGTCAGTGGGTTGCCGTTCTCGTCAACCTCGTCGTCAGACACGTAGGCAGGACGCACATACTCGCGGGCGATGGCATTGAAACCGAAGCGAAGCCTGGAGCCTTCGGAGTCGATGACGATCTCCTCGTACTGTTCATCGACTTCGACAACCTTGCCAATCACCTGTCCGATGGTGATGACTTCAGTACCGGGCTGCAGGTTACGACGAAAATCCTGCTTCTCCTGCTGGGCCTGCTTGGATTTCTTGGACTGCCACCACATCATGCCGCCGAAGACGACGATCATGACGACAAGCATGATGTAGGAAGATGACGAACCATCCATGGGCAAACTCCTTCAAAACGAACGGTTATGGCTATGAACCGTCAGGTGTGCAAACACGAAAAGTCTAGAAGAGCTTGCTGACATCATCCTTGGGCGTAATGCCAGATGCTGCCATGCCTTCTCGGTGGCCACGCGGCCTTTAGGCGTGCGCACCATGAATCCCTCGCGCACCAGATACGGCTCACAGACGGTTTCCACGGTTTCCGATTCCTCGCCCACCATGGCCGCGAGGTTGTTCAAGCCGACGGGACCGCCGTTGAAATTGCGAACAATGGCGTCCAGCACGGCGATATCCAGCCGGTCAAGGCTTCGGAATCAATCTGGTACAGCGCCAAGGCCTCTTTGACATCAGCTGGGTGCACGACGATAAGGTCATGCACAATGGCCCAATCCCTCACGCGGCGCAGCAGACGGTTGGCGATACGCGGCGTGCCGCGGGAACGCAATGCGAGTTCATGGGCGGAACCCTCATCAAGGTTGACCCCCAGCACGCTTGCCGAGCGTTCGATAAGCTTCTCCAACTCCTCATGCGGATAGAAGTCAAGATGTGCGGTGAAGCCGAAGCGCGCACGCAACGGGCTGGGCAACATACCTTCGCGGGTGGTGGCGCCAATGACGGTGAAGCGAGGCAGAGTCAGTGGAATCGAGCTGGCGCCCGGTCCTTTGCCCACCATCACATCCACGCGAAAATCCTCCATCGCGATATACAGCAGCTCTTCGGCTGCGCGCGGCAGACGGTGGATCTCATCGATGAACAGCACTTCGCCGGTATCCAGCGAACTCAAGATCGAAGCCAGGTCGCCGGCGTGCTGCACAGCAGGGCCGGAGGTCACGCGAATCGGGACTTCAAGTTCATTGGCCACAATCATGGCCAATGTGGTCTTACCGAGGCCTGGAGGGCCGGCAAGCAGTATGTGATCCGGCGGCACGTCACGTTTGCGGGCTGCGTCGAGAAACAGCTGGAGCTGGGCCTTGAGCCGGGGCTGCCCGATGAACCCCTCAAGCACATGCGGGCGGAGCTCTTCATCACTGACCGGCTCGTTGCCTATCGGTTGTGAAGACACCATGCGCAATGATTCTTCATTGGCTCCAGTGTTGGATGTGCCGTAGTTCATGTCCTTGCCCATCAGCGGCCCCTATCCATCAGTGCGAGTGCTAGGCGCAGCACGCGCGGCACATCGTCGGTGGCAAGCGGTGTCGGTATGTCGTTGTCCTCGCAGGCTTCAGCCACGGCCTGCTGGGCGTCCTGCTGACGCCAGCCCAGCGAAATCAGACCTTCAATGACCTGCTCCATGCCGGTGTCCACCTGCGCCTGAACCTTGGCGCCTGACGGTGAAGCTCCCTCGATCTGGCTCAGGTCAATGGAGCCCTTGAGTTCGAGGATGATTTTCTGGGCACCCTTTTTGCCCAATCCCGGTGCCTTGGCCAGCGCGGCGGCATCGTTGTCGGCGATGGCCCGGGCAAGCTGGCCAGCCGTCAGTGTGGAGAGCAGCGACTGCGCGACCTTTGGTCCGATGCCGGATACTTTGATGAGCTGCAGGAACGTTTTCTTGGAGGCCTGATCGAGGAAGCCATGTAACGTGACGGCATCCTGAGAAAGATTCATATACGTGTAGACGCGCGCCTCCGTTCCGGTGTGCAGACGGCTGAGGTCGGTGGCGGACATACGTACCTCGTATCCCACTCCCCCAACATCAATCAATGCGGTATCGGCTTCAACCGATTCGACCCGCCCGGTCAGCATGCCGATCATACAGACGCTCCTTTAAGGCTTCGAACAACTGTTCGAAAGTATACTACATGCCTCGGTCGTGGTTCATGCGGCGGCGCGCGGAGTTCTGCGCGGCCTCGGCCCATTGACGTTGCGCGGCGGTCAGATGCTGCTCGCGCTCGCCGCCCTGCAGAGCTCCAGCTGGGCGCAGTGCGTGGCAGATAGCCAAGGCCAGGGCGTCGGCGGCATCGGCGGGCGTAGGCATCTTGGTCAGATTGAGAATGCGCGTCACCATGCGTTCGACCTGTATCTTCTGAGCTTGGCCATTGCCGGTGATGGCCAGCTTTGCTTCGGTCGGGGTATGCAGCGCCACGGGAATATTGCGTTGCGCGGCTGCGAGCATGGCAAGACCGGCGGCCTGTGCGGTGCCGAGCACAGTGTTGCGATTCGACTGGGCGAACACACGTTCGATGGACACGGCATCGGGTGCAAAGCGATCCATCTTCTCGGACAGGCCGTTATAGATGGCCAAAAGACGCAGATCCTGGGTGATGTCCGGCGAGGACCGCACCACGTCCACGTGAATAAACGAAAGCCGGCGGTGCTCGCCGGCTTCGATCACGCCGACCCCGCAGCGTGTAAGCCCGGGGTCGACGCCAAGGATAATCACGAGGATTACTCCTCGTCGAGCTGGGCCATCACCTCGTCGGAGGCGGTCCAGTTGGAGTAGATGTTCTGCACATCGTCGAGGTCATCGAGGTTGTCGATGAGCTTGGACACCTTGCGTGCATCCTCGAGGCTCAGCTCGACCTCGTTCTTTGGCTGCATGACCTGGTCGGCGGAATCGTAGTCGAAACCGGCGTCCTGCAGAGCCTTGCGCACGGTGAACAGATCGGACGGGCCGGTGATGACGGTGTAGACTCATCGTCATCGGTGACGTCCTCGGCGCCAGCCTCGGCTGCGGTCTCGAACAGCTTGTCGAAGTCCACGCCTTCGGACGGAACCACGATCTGGCCCTTGCGCTCAAAGTTGAAGGACACGGAGCCGGAGGTGGCCAGGGAGCCGTTGCCCTTGGTCAGGGTGGAACGCACTTCGGCGGCCGCACGGTTGCGGTTGTCGGTCAGGCACTCGATGATGAGGCCCACGCCAGCGGGAGCGTAGCCTCGTAGACGATGTCCTCGTAGTTGGCGGCACCGTCTTCGTCACCGGCACCACGCTTGACGGCGCGGGCGATGTTGTCGGCCGGCATGGAGGCCTTCTTGGCCTTGTAGATGGCGTCGTACAGGGACGGGTTGCCGTCTGGGTCGCCACCGCCGAGGCGGGCGGCGATTTCGATGTTCTTGATGAGCTTGGCGAAGAGCTTGCCGCGCTTGGCGTCGATGGCGGCCTTCTTGTGCTTGGTGGTCGCCCACTTGGAATGACCTGACATAATGCTCCTAGCAGTAATAAACGGATGATGTCAAACGAAACGATTGTAGGCCGTTAATCAGACATACCCGTGATGTTTTCGATTGTCTTTTTGGATCATGCGCTGGTTTGACCAGATGCATGAGGGTATCGTGCCGGTATCAGACGAGCGGCAGATGGTAGTCGGAAGCCAGCTGTGCAAACGCTTTGGCATACGCATCCCGCTGATCGGACAGCAGAATCGGCATGGTGCGCGTTTGGGCGACGATGGGCATGAAGTTCGCGTCACCGTTCCAGCGCGGCACCACATGCTGATGCAGATGGGCCGCGACCCCCGCGCCCGCTACCTCGCCCTGATTGATGCCGATATTGTATCCGTCCGGATGGGAGACGGTCTCCATCACCTTCATGGCGAGGGTGGTGGCCTTCTCGAACTCGAACAATTCGGCGTCGTCAAGTTCGGTGATGAATCCGACGTGACGGTACGGGCAAATCATGAGATGCCCGACGTTATACGGGTAGAGGTTCATGATGGCGAACACGTGCGTGCCGCGCCAGGCGATGAGGCCGTCTTCGTCGGACTTCTTCGGTCCGGCGCAGAACGGACATTCCTTCGACTTGGGCTTGGTCGGACGATCCTCGCTGTTGCGCAGCACATAGGTCATGCGCTGCGGGGTCCACAGTCGTTCGACCGTGTCTTCCTGAGGCGGGAAGTCCGCCGGATCATCGACACGCACGTCAGCCATCATGTATTCCTTTACTCGGCTACAGCGGCGTTGAAGTCGTCGGCGGAGTTCACCTGGACGCGCTTGGCGATCACGGCGAGGATCTGCTCGCGAGCCTTGTCCACCGGCACGCCGTTGAGCTGGCTGCCGTCGCGGAAGCGGAAGCTCACCGCGTTGTTGTTCATGTCTTCCTCACCGACGATGAGGATGAACGGCACTTTGGACTTGGAGGCGTTGCGAATCTTCTTGCCGAAGCGGTCATCGGAGTAGTCGATCTCGCAACGGACCATCTCATCCTCGAGGGACTTGACGAAACCGGCCAGATGCGGGGCGAACTCGTCGGCAACCGGCACGCCGAGCACCTGCACGGGGGCCAGCCACACCGGGAAGGCGCCAGCGTAGTGCTCGAGCAGCACGGCGAAGAAGCGTTCGATGGAGCCGAACAGGGCGCGGTGAATCATCACCGGACGCTGATGGGTGCCGTCCTTCGCGATGTACTCAAGCTGGAAACGCTCGGGCAGGTTGAAGTCGAGTGGATGGTCGAGACCTGCCAAGTACGGCCGATGGCGTCACGGGCCTGCACGGAGATCTTCGGGCCGTAGAAGGCGGCCCGCCCGGATCGGCCACGAGGTCGAGGTGGGATGCCTCGGCGACCTCACGCAGGGTACGGGTGGCCTCCTCCCAGATCTCGTCGGAGCCGACGTACTTATCCGGATCCTTGGTGGAGAGCTCCAAGTAGAAGTCGGACAGACCGAAGTCCTTGAGCAGGTTCAGCACGAAGGTCAGCAGGCTGGTCAGCTCGTCCTTCATCTGCTCGCGGGTGCAGTAGATGTGGGAATCGTCCTGAGTCAAGCCACGCACACGGGTCAGGCCATGGACCTCGCCGGACTTCTCGTAGCGGTACACGGTACCGAACTCGAAGAGGCGCAGCGGCAGCTCACGGTAGGAGCGCTGGCGCGACTTGAAGATCAGGTTGTGCATCGGGCAGTTCATCGGCTTGAGGTAGTAGTCGAAGCCGGGCTTGGTCACGTTGCCGTCCTCGTCGTACTCCTCATCGAGGTGCATCGGCGGGTACATGCCATCCTTGTACCAGTGCAGGTGACCGGAAGTCTCGTACAGACCACCCTTGGTGATATGCGGGGTCTGCACGAAGCTGTAGTGGTGCTTGCGGTGCATTTCGCGGGAGTAGTCCTCCATCGCGTTGATCACGGCAGCGCCCTTCGGATGAAACACAGCCAGACCGGGGCCGATCTCGTCCGGGAAGGAGAACAGGTCCATCTCGGCGCCGAGCTTGCGGTGGTCTCGCTTGGCGGCTTCCTCCAGACGGGTCTGGTATGCCTTGAGATCTTCCTTGTTGGCCCAAGCGGTGCCGTAGACGCGCTGCATGGTCGGGTTCTTCTCGCTGCCACGCCAGTAGGCAGCGGCTGAACGCTCAATCTTGAAAGCCTTGATGTAGCGGGTGTTCGGTAGGTGCGGGCCGCGGCACAGGTCCTTCCAGACCACATTGCCGTCACGGTCGACGTTGTCGTAGAAGCTGAGTTCCTTCTCGGAAATCTCGGTGGCGGCGGCCGGGTCGAGGTGTGCTTCCTTGTCTTCGATCAGCTCGATCTTGAAGGGCTGGTCGGCCTCTTCCTTCAGGGCCTCTTCCTCGGTCACGGAACGGCGGCGGAAGGACTGGGAGGACTTGATGATGCGCTGCATGCGCTTCTCGATGTCCTTGAGGTCTTCCGGGGTGAAGGGCTTGTCAACCTGGAAATCGTAGTAGAAGCCATCCTTGATCACCGGGCCGACGCCGAGCTTGGCGTTCGGATAGACCTCCTGCACGGCCTGGGCCATGACGTGGGTGGCCGAGTGACGCATGATCGCGAGGCCGTCTTCGGAATCGAGCGTGATGGGCTCTACGGCGTCGCCGTCGGCAAGCGGCGTGTACAGGTCACGGTTTTCGCCGTTGAGCTTGACCGCAACGATGTTCTTGTCTTCTGCGAACAATTCGACGCCGGTAGTGGTTGCTTCCACCTCCTTTGCTTCGCCGTTGACTGTGATGGAGATGGTAGCTTGCGCCATGATTTGTCCTTTGCTATCGGGGTCCGCGGTACTAATGTGCAGGCCTGGACTGGGTAATCAACGTAGGCCACGATAGGTTGGGTGTGCGACATTTGGCAAAGCCTGAACAAATACGAAAAAACCTCGCCGGAGCGAGGTTTTGGTGGAGCGGACAACGGGACTCGAACCCGCGGTCTCAACCTTGGCAAGGTTGCGCTTTACCAACTAAGCTATGTCCGCAAAGGATTCCGCCGTGAGAAGCGGATTCCAGTGGGCGATGTAGGAATCGAACCTACGACCCCTTCGGTGTGAACGAAGTGCGCTAGCCGCTGCGCCAATCGCCCGAAATCAATCGGTATTCAGTTATGCGAGCCGAATTGCTTCGGCCTGCGTGGGCGATACAAGATTCGAACTTGTGACCCCTTCCGTGTCAGGGAAGTGCGCTACCACTGCGCCAACCGCCCGGGTCATGCTCCTGCAAGCGAATTTCTTCGTCTGCCTGAGAGGTGGGTACGAGAGTCGAACTCGTCTATACGGCTTTGCAGGCCGCTGCCTAACCGCTTGGCTAACCCACCGTAAGGTCTGTCAACTCGTCGGACCTAGAGCGGACAACGGGACTCGAACCCGCGGTCTCAACCTTGGCAAGGTTGCGCTTTACCAACTAAGCTATGTCCGCATGTGCTTCATGAGAATTCCTCGCTCAAAGCACGAGTGTTTACTATACTCACAAGCGTGTAGTTCGTCCAGCTGCGGCGTGTCGTTTCTGGTGTGCCGTTCTTGACTCCTCGCTTATGGCTGAAGCAAACATATATGATATCAAGTCCACGTTACTCTAGAGGTATGAGTGAAGATGCGAATACCCCAAGTTCGGTGATGATCGCCGCTTTCGAGGGATGGAATGATGCTTGCCAGGCGGCTTCGAACGTCGTCCGTTATCTGGTCAAGCATTACGAATCCCGTGAGATTCGCCATATAGACTGCGACGCCTTCTATGACTATCAGGTGTCTCGTCCCATGCTGTGCCATGTATCCGGTCGCACTAATCTTATTTGGCCGCAGACTACGTTCTACGAGATTGTGCTTGATGAGGGGCATCGAATATTTGCCCAAATCGCGCCTGAGCCTAACTACCGCTGGAAGGAATACTGCAGCCAGAGTCTCGCCATCGCTGAAGAACTCGATGTGGATGGTGTGATTACTCTCGGCTCGATGTTCTCTGATTGCCCCCATAGCAGGCCTCTGCCCATTTCCGTGAGCGACGGCAATTGCCAGTGTGAGGGAGACCGGGAATACAACGGTCCTGTGGGCATCCCCACCGTGCTGGATATTTACGCTGCGGAACGTGGCATGTTCCATGCCTCCATGTGGGTTTGCATCCCCCAATATCTCGGCAGCGACGAATGCGCGGCGGGCACCATGCGCCTGCTTGATGCTTTGGGGCATCGCATCGGTTTCTCTTTTGATGTCAGCGAGTTGGAACGCAAGGCTGAACAATGGAAATCACAGGCATCGGTACTAGTGCGTTGCAACGAGCAGCTGCAGGATTATGTGACCCATCTTGAGCATGATTATGACCTGAAGCAGAAGGCCGATGCCGAGGCCTCGCTGGGCGCGCCCCAAGCGGAACAGCTCGTCAAAGAGGCCGAGGCGTTCCTACGCCAAATGGGTAGCTGACCTGAGAATACAATAATGCTCCCGCCGGCGAAAGCTGTCGGCATAGCCGACTGAGGATGGTCACTGGGCATTCCAGACAGGACCACCTTCAGACTCGCAAAGCGAGCCAGCTCCTGCCAGCGGGAGCATTATTGACGATGCAGTGTTTCTTTAAGCCGCTGCGGCCACTGACGGGTCGATGGCCGGCAACACACCGGCGATCAGCAGGAGGGCAACCACCACTGCCAAGGCGATGCGGTAGATGGCGAACGCCTTGTAGGAGAACGTGGAAACGAACTTCAGGAATCCGATGATCACGATGTAGCCCAGAATAAAGCTGATGACCATGGCGATCAGTGTGGGACCCAGCCGGGGAACATCGCATCGGTCTTGTAGTCCTTGACAGCCTTGACGGCCTCAAGCAGACCGGAACCGAATACGGCGGGAATGGCCATCAGGAAGCTCAAACGCACAGCGGCCTCACGCTCATAGCCAAGCGCACGGCCCACGGTGATGGTGCCGCCCGAACGGGAAACGCCAGGAATCAGGGCCATGGACTGACCTAGACCAAAGAGGAACGCATCACGATACGTCATATCGTCCATGGTCTTGGTCTGCTTGGCGCGGGCATCCACAACCCACAGCAGAATGCCGAACAGCAGCAGCACGGTCGCGGTGATCCACAGGTTACGCAGCGTGGTCTCGATGACGTTCTGCAGAGTGAAGCCAAGAATCACAATCGGAATCGAGCCGACGATGATATTCCAGCCGAGCGTGGCATAGTTGTCGCCACGGCCCATGCGGGCCTTCCAGTCCTTGCCGTTCTTGCCGAACAGGCATGCGAACCAGTGAGTAAGAATATTGGCGATGTCATGGCGGAAATACAGAATAACCGCCAGCTCAGTACCAATCTGGATGATGGCAGTGAAAGCAGCGCCGGGGTCGGAGCCCAACATCAAATCACCGACGATGCGGATATGCGCGCTGGACGATACCGGCAGATACTCGGTAAGTGCCTGAACGATGCCGAGAACAATCGCTTGGAAGAGGTTCATAATTCCTCGAGATTTCTCTATACGTAATGTGTTATGACGTTGAACACCCTACCGGTTGGGGTGTAGAACAGCACAAAGAATTGGTAACATGCACGGCTTCTACAATGAATACGAGTGCAAAACGTCACAACCATGCTGGAGGGAACGGCTATGAGTACATATCGTAAAAGCAGGGCTTTTGCTCCTCAGGGATTCTTCGAATGCGAAGGACGCGGACTGCAATGGTTGGGTGCCGCGCATGCGCAGGGTGGCCCGCGTGTGGTGCAGGTCTATGACTGGGGCAAAGACTATCTCGACATCGAGCGAGTGAACAGCTCCTCCCCCACGGCCAAGGCCGCATTGGAATTCGGCGCGGCGCTCGCACGCATGCATGATGCCGGTGCCGAATATTTCGGTTCTGCGCCGGAAGGATATGACGGCACATGCTACTTCGGGCCGTTGCAGGATCCGGTAAAGATGGATACCGGCGAATGGACCGATCCCATCAGCTACTTTGCTGATGGCCGTCTGCGCCCGATGGTCGAGCTTGGCGTCAAGCGCGGTGAACTTGACCAGCGTGATGTCGATCTGACGGAAAAGGTAATCGAGGCATTGCCTGACATCATGGGCCGTGCCGCCGAAGACAAGCCAGCCCGCATCCACGGTGATTTGTGGAGTGGCAATGTGATGTGGACTGCTGATTCCGGACAGACCGAGGCCGTGCTCATCGACCCGGCGGCACATGGTGGTCACCGTGAAGAGGATCTGGCCATGCTGCACCTGTTCGGTATGAGCTATTTGACGCAGATTACCGAGGGCTATCAGTCGGTGCATCCGCTGAAGGCTGGATGGCAGGATCGCATCACGCTCTGGCAGCTCTACCCCATTGCCGGCCATTGTGTGTTCTTCGGCGGCGGCTACGTTAGCGAATATCGCTCCATGTGCCGCTCACTGCTGAAATAGTTAGCGGCACATGGCATCCCTCTCTGAAGGAAGCTGTCGTCGCTAGACAACTGAGGGGGAGCTTGCGGATGTACCCGAGCTCCCCCTCAGTCAGCTTCGCTGCCAGTCCCCTCACCTCGGAGAGGGGCGCCAAGAACGAATCAGCTCAAGGCATCCTTTAACTTGCTAAAGAATCCCTTCTTCTGACCGGTTTGCGGACGGGAAGCCTGGGAGACGTGCGTGGCATCGGAATCATGCGAGGCGGCGAACTGTTCAATCAGTCCCCGCTCGGACTCGCTGAGCTTGGTGGGAATCAGTACGTTCACATGGGCAACCAGATTGCCGCGCTCATCCTTATTGCGAATATTGGTAACGCCCAGACCCTTCAACGTCACCGTATCCTCAGGCTGGCAGCCCGCCGGAATGGATACGGTCTGCTCGCCGTCAAACGTATCAATGGACAGATCGTGCCCGAGCACGGCCCAGCTCATCGGAACCTGAATCCAGCAATGCAGGTCATCGCCGTCGCGGGTGAACTGCTTATCTGCCTTGATGCGAATATCAATGTACAAATCGCCGGCAGCGCCGCCGCCCTCACCGACTTCACCCTGGTTGGCCAAGCGCAGTCGAGCATTGTCGTTGATACCGGCCGGCACAGTGACACCCACATTACGCGTGGTGCGAACGCGGCCGTGACCCATGCAGCTCGGGCATGGATTCTGGATGATGGTGCCGTGACCCTCGCAGCGCTCGCAGGGAGCGGAGGTCATCATCTGGCCGAGCATAGTGCGCACGACCTTTTGCATGAAGCCCTGTCCATGGCAGTCCGGGCAAGTGACCGGCTGGGCGCCGCCTTGTGCACCGGAGCCACCGCACTCCTGACACAGGGAGAACGTATTGATCTTGACGTGCGCCGTGCCGCCGAATACGGCGGTTTTCAAGTCGATGGAAGCGGAAGCCAGCGCATCGCGTCCAGGCTGTGTGCGCGGCACCGGGCCCTGTGAGCCGCCACCGAATGCGGAACCAAAGAACGTGGAGAATACGTCTCCCATATCGCCGAATCCCGCGCCGGAGAAGCCGCCAGCACCGGCGTTCGGATCGTTGGGGTCAACGCCGGAATCATACATACGGCGCTTATCCGGATTGGACAGCACATCGTAGGCGTTGTTCACTTCCTTGAACTTGTCCTCGAACTCCGGTCCCGCGATATCAGGGTGATACTTACGGCTGAGCTTGCGGTACGCCTTCTTGATCTCGTCGTCGCTCGCGTTGCGGTCGATGCCCAGCGTCTCGTAATAATCTGCCACTTGTCTGTTCCTTTGTATTCGTTGGTCTGCGGGTTATTGTGCCATAGCCTGCGGTCAGTCGCCGGAGCCGCTTTCCGAGACAAAAAAAGTGAGATACTTTGCCACTGCCCTGACCGCGGCCATGGTAGCCGCATAATCCATATGGGTTGGGCCGATGGATCCCACAAAAGCAATGGGTTCGTTGGTGCTGTCCTGATCGGGCGATGTCTCGTTGCGTTCCGAATCGTTCGCTACGGGCGAAGTACTGCGTCCGTAACCGCTACTGACCACCGAGGCATGCAAGAGTTCAGGTGTGTGGCTTTCGGAGCCAATGGACACGCCTACGCCAGTGGCGCTTGGCTCTTCGCTGAGGTTGCTCATCAGTTTCATGAGCACCACTTGCTCTTCCAGCGCGTCGAAGAGCGGTGCCAGATCGGTCAGAGAACGGGAATGCGCCAGATGCGATGTGCCGGACATATACAATTCATTGGCACGCTCGTCCAATGCCATCGATGCGAAGGCGTCGGCCAGGGCGTCGGCCGCCTCCCGCACTGTCTCGAATCCGGTGCCGCCAAGGGCGCGCACGGTTTCGGATGCGGATGATAAGGACTGACCGTTGCATTGTTCATTGACTGCACCGGACAGGCGGTTGATGTCGTCGGCCGTGGGCATGGCCGAGACGGTCAGTCCGTGCTGCGCCACGCGACCGGTATCGGTGATTACCACGGCAAGTAGCGTGCTCATGGCCACTGGTACCAGCTCCACGTGGCGTAACGTCGCCTTGGATAATGAAGGCGATGCGACTATGGCAACTTGACCGGTGATTTCCGAGAGCAGTCGTGCGGAACGTTGCAGTGCGTCCTTGAGGCTGACCGAGCCGGATAGGAAACTATTGATACCGCGGCGTTGAGCTTCGCTGAGCGGCACAACCGTAGCCAGTCGATCTACAAAATAACGGTATCCCTTTTCAGTGGGTACGCGACCGGCGGACGTATGCGGCTGAATCAGGTAGCTTCATCTTCCAATGCGGCCATATCATTGCGAATGGTGGCAGAGCTGACGCCTAAATCGCGTTCCTTGGACAATGCCGCGGAGCCTACGGGCTCTTGCGAACGAATGTAATCTTCCACCACAGCGCGCAGTACCAGCATGCGACGTGATTGCGTCATGCGCGCCTCCTTATATGTACATCTGCAGTATGCAATCTGCTCTCATTGTATTAGCACTCATTGGTTTCGAGTGCTAATGCGTTCGTTTGCGGCGAAGTGATGTGAATTGTGAACGCTAACAGAACACAAACTACCAAAACACGCCAAAATTGCACCATAACGTCGCAAACCATCGCTAGCATGGTAAGCGCAATGTGAGGGCGTCAAGCGCCCGGCACAAGCCGGATACGCGGCCCGACCAATTGGAAGGAAAGTAATCCATGACCGAATTCAAGGAGACCGAGCTCGACGAGCGCGCCATCAAGATGGCGAAGGCCCTTTCGGCTGACGCGGTGGAGAACGCCGGTTCCGGCCACCCCGGTTCCCCCGTTTCCCTGGCGCCCATCGCCTACACGCTGTACCAGCATTTCATCAAGCACGATCCGAACGATCCCAACTGGGAGGGCCGTGATCGCTTCATCCTTTCCGGTGGCCACGCCTCCCTCACCCAGTACGTCCAGCTGTACTTCTCCGGTTATGGCCTGACCCTGGACGACCTCAAGCACTTCCGTGGTGGCGCTGACACCCGTACCCCGGGTCACCCCGAGTACGGCCTGACCCCCGGTATCGAAATGACCACCGGCCCGCTGGGCCAGGGCTTCGCCTCCGCCATCGGCTTTGCCTACGGCGAGCGTTTCCAGCGTGGTCTGCTCGATCCGGAAACCCCGAAGGAAGACTCCCCGTTCTACCACAAGATCTGGGCTATCTGCGGTGAAGGCGATATCGAAGAGGGCATCTCCGGCGAAGCCGCTGCCCTTGCCGCCAACCAGAAGCTCGGCAACGTCACCGTGATCTTCGACGCCAACCGCATCCAGATCGAAGGCGACACCAACCTGGTGCTGGCCGAGGATGTGCTCAAGCGTTTCCAGGCCTACGGCTGGTACACCGACGAGTTCAGCTTCATCCAGCCCGACGGCTCCTACAAGGAGGACGTCGAGGGTCTGGCCGACGTTATCGCCAAGGCCGAGGCCGCTGCTCCGGATCAGCCGAAGCTCATCAAGGTCGACACCCTGATTGCTTGGCCGACCCCGGGCAAGACCAACGATCCGTCCTCTCACGGCTCCAAGCTGGGCGCCGAGGCCGTTGCCGGCCTCAAGGAAGTCCTCGGCTACGATCCGGCAGAGAACTTCCACGTTGACGAAGAGGCTCTGGCTCACGCCCGCAAGGTTGCTGAGCGCGGTCTCGAGGCCCACAAGGAATGGGACGAGAAGTTCGACGCATGGCGCAAGGCCAACCCGGACAAGGCTGCCCTGTACGACCGCATCAAGGCCGGCGAGCTGCCGGAAGGCTTCGACAAGGCCATCGATGACCTTGAGGCCACCTTCGAGGTCGGAAAGGGTGTCGCCACCCGTGGCGCCTCCGGCTCCGTGCTCAATGCCATCGCCGCTGTCATGCCGGAACTCTGGGGTGGCTCCGCCGACCTCGGTGGCTCCAACAAGACCGACCTCAAGGGCGCTGCCACCTTCGCTCCGGCTGAGTGCGCCACCAAGCAGTGGCCGGTCTGCAACGAGTTCGGTCGTCAGCTGCACTTCGGCGTGCGCGAGTTCACCATGGGTTGCATCACCAACGGCATCCTGCTAGGCTCCCACACCCGTCCGTTCGGCGGCACCTTCTTCATGTTCTCCGACTACGAGCGTTCCGCCGTTCGTCTGGCCGCCCTCATGGAGATCCCGAACCTGTACGTGTGGACGCACGACTCCGTCGCCGTCGGAGAGGATGGCCCGACCCACCAGCCGGTTGAGCACCTTGCTTCCTTCCGCGCTATCCCGCAGCTTGAGGTCGTTCGCCCGGCCGATGCCTTCGAGACCGCCGAAGCCTACCGCTACTTCTTCGAGAAGAAGAACACGCTGCCGGCTGCCATGGTGCTGTCCCGTCAGGCGTCCCGGTTCTCGCCGAGACCGCTGCCAAGGCCAAGGACGGTGTCCGCAAGGGCGCTTACGTCCTGGTCGACACCGAAGGCACTCCGGATGTCATCCTGATGGCCACCGGTTCCGAAGTCCAGCTGGCCGTCAAGGCCGCCAAGACCCTCGCTGAGGAAGGCGTCAAGGCCCGCGTGGTCTCCGTGCCGTCCCTCGAATGGTTCGAGGAGCAGGACGCCGAGTACAAGGAGGCCGTGCTTCCTGCCGGTGTCAAGGCTCGCGTCTCCGTCGAGGCCGGCGTTGCCATGCCGTGGTACAAGTACCTCGGTTCCTACGGCAAGCCTGTCTCCATCGAGCAGTTCGGTCTGCAGGGCGACGGTGCTCAGAACCTCATCGACCTCGGCATCACCGCCGAGCACGTGGTGGAAGCCGCCAAGGCCTCCATCGCCGAAGTCGAAGCCGCCAAGTGATTTCATTGCCCTCCCTCACTAAGAGGGAGGGCTTAACAAGATTTGTTCCATAACGGAATATAAGGAGAAATAAATGACTGAAGCAACTCAGCGTACGTCCGACAACGGCGTTTCCATCTGGCTGGACGACCTGTCCCGCTCCCGCATCGAGTCCGGCTCCCTGCAGGACCTCATCGCCAACAAGAACGTGGTCGGTGTTACCACCAACCCGTCCATCTTCCAGAAGGCCCTGAGCCAGGTCGGTCCGTACGACGCTCAGCTCAAGGAGCTCGGCAAGGTTGACGTTGAGACCGCTGTCCGCGAGCTCACCACCACCGACGTGCGCAACGCCACCGACATCTTCCGCGAGATCGCTGAGGCTACCGACTTCGTCGACGGCCGCGTCTCCATCGAGGTCGACCCGCGTCTGGCCCATGACACCGAGAACACCGCCAAGCAGGCTGTGGAACTCTGGGAGAAGGTCAACCGCCCGAACGCCATGATCAAGATCCCGGCAACCCTCGAAGGCCTGCCGGCCATCACCGCCACCCTGGCCAAGGGCATCTCCGTCAACGTCACCCTGATCTTCTCGCTCGAGCGTTACGAGCAGGTCATCGACGCCTTCATCGAGGGCATCGCCCAGCTGACGCCAACGGCCACGACCTGAAGCACATCGGCTCCGTCGCTTCCTTCTTCGTGTCCCGCGTGGACACCGCTGTCGACAAGCTGCTGGAAGCCAACGGCTCCGACGAAGCCAAGGCTCTGGAGGCAAGGCTGCTGTGGCCAACGCTCGCCTGGCTTACGAGCTCTTCGAGAAGAAGTTCGCTGAGGATCCGCGTTGGGCCGACCTGGCTGCCAAGGGCGCCAAGGTGCAGCGCCCGCTGTGGGCTTCCACCGGCACCAAGAACGCTGCCTACTCCGACTGCAAGTACGTTGACGAGCTCGTTGCTAAGCACATCGTCAACACCATGCCGGAGAAGACCCTGAACGCTCTGGCCGACCACGGCAACGGCGCTCCGTCCATCGAGGGCACCTACGAGGAGTCCCACGCCGTCATCAACAAGCTGGCTGAGCTGGGCATCAACCTCAAGGACGTCACCGACAAGCTGGAGGCCGACGGTGTCGCCGCCTTCATCAAGTCCTGGGATTCCGTGCTGGCTGACGTCCAGTCCGGCATCGACCGCGTGAACGCCTGAGATTATTAGTCGATGCGCCTAGCGCATTAACTGGTTAGCTCACAGAAGCCCCGACCCCAACCGGTCGGGGCTTTTTGCGTATTGGATAGGGCTTCGTCCTTCTTTTGTTACGACATATTCGGATCTTACTCACCCTGAGCGTACGGTTTTCCAGACTATTTCAGGCCTTCTCCGGAAAAATGTACGCTTACTGTCGGTCAGTGTACGTTTTTCCAGATGATGGAGAAAATAATCTAGAAAAACGTATGCTAGGGAGTGGATGACGGCATATGGATGGTGCGAAGGGACCACACTAGAGGCGAACTTGCTAGAGTGGGTAGCTGGCACACAGAGAAAGAGGAGAACCTTGAACAAACTTGTCGCACGCCAACGGTTGGTCATGACCTTCACGTTCTTTTCGATGTTCTTCGGCGCGGGCAACCTAATCTTCCCACCATTCGTCGGCGCGCAGGCCGGCTCCGCGACCATACCGGCAGCCATCGGCTTCATCGTCTCCGCGGTCGGCCTGCCGATTCTCGGCGTACTGGCGGTCACTTTCGCCGGAGGCTTCGACAAGCTCGCCGGCCGGGTCTCCCCCAAATTTGCCCTGTTCCTCGGCGTGGCGATCATGCTCACCATCGGCCCCTGTTTTGCGATTCCGCGTACGGCCACCACCTCATTCGAAATGATGGTGGCACCTTTCGTGCCGACTTCCTATGACTGGCTAGCCCAGCTTATCTACTCGCTCGTGTTCTTCTCGCTTGCCTTCTTGTTCGCCCAACATCCTGAGAAACTCTCCAAAGTGCTCGGCCGGTTCATGGGACCCTTACTGCTGGTGCTTATCGCGGTTCTGTTCATCGCATGCCTGGTCCACGGCATCGGCACCCCGGCCAAACCGATGGGCGATTACTCCACAAACCAAATCGCACGCGGCTTCCTCGACGGCTACCAGACCATGGATCTGCTTGCCGCGCTTTATTTCGGCATCGTGATTTCCGCGAATATCCGCGCCCAGCAAGTCGATGATGAATCGCAAGTGCAGAAGGAGACCGCCTACGCCGGGCTCGGCACCGGCGTGCTGCTTATCGTGATCTACGGCGCCCTGAGTTATGTGGGCGTGGTGTCTGGCACCATCGCTTCTATCGAACCGGCCAAGGACACAGGTGCCACCGTACTCACCAACCTCACCTCTTCCCTGTTCGGCACGTTCGGCACCGCGTTCCTTGGCGTCGTGTTCGTCATCGCATGCCTCAACGTATGCACTGGCTGATCTGCACCTGCGCCACCTACTTCCATACTCGATTCCAGACCGTCGCCGGACGAACGCTGAGCTACCGCACTTGGCAGATCATCTTCACCGTGTTCAGCTTCATCGTGTCCAACGCCGGGCTGAGCGCGATCATCAAAGTCTCCGTGCCGGTGTTGTCCGCGTTGTATCCGATTGCCATTGTGCTGGTGTTGCTGGCGCTTACCCATAAGAAGCTTGGCGCGCGATTCCCGCGTGTCTACTTCTGGACTGTACTGCTGGTGGGCATCGCTCCTTCGCCACTTGCATCTCCAGTCTGGCCGCCGTCTTCGGCGGTTCCATCGGTTGGCTGGACGCGGCACTGGCCATGCTCCCCCTGCAGCAATACCAACTCGGCTGGGTTATGCCGGCCATCATTGGTCTCGCCATCGGCATCGCCGATGCTCCCCGGCGGTAGTTGCCCGGTGTGCACGGAGTTTGACGGTCGGCCAGTGATAGCGGTTGTCATGTTAGCTGTCACAGCATCACGCCTATAAAGCGGCATACAGAATTCCTGTATACTGCTGGCCTTCGCTCATCTACTATAGTCATACTGACATCATCGATAACGGCATAAGGCGGGGTGCGGCATGAACACCAGTGATAGGCAGATAACGGAAACCGACCGGAATCGCGAGCTTGGATTGATTCCGGCCATGGTGATGGCGATTATTGCGGCGCTCAGCGGTGCTGGCGTATCGTTCGCGCCACTATATGAGCGAATCTGGGGCGGCATGATGCTGCATCCGAACTGTCCGACGATTGGCAGAATGACTTATTATCTGTCTGGCCAGGCAACTGGTGATTACGGAGCCTGCGTCACTTCGCCACTGTGGTTTCTGGCGGTGACTGCGCTGAGCGTCGTTGCAATCATTTGTCTGACTGTTGCAGGAGTACAGGGCTTTGCTCGTCATCGTCTTCGCACGGTCATCTGTGTTTTTCTTGCGGCAGTGGCCGTTGCGTTCATATTGGTGCTGAGCGCGAATACCAAAATTGTAATGTTGTGGGCGATACATGCGGCAACGTGGTTGGTTTACGCCATACTTGCCGCCTATTCGCGCAACAGCACTAGTATCCAGCAGCAGCATATAGCCGATCTGACTAATCTGACGGGTTCGGATAAGTCTGCCTCCGAGCGCGGTGGTTGGACTCTGGTGACGCGGCTGCTGCTCGTGTGGCAAATTGGCGTGATGCCGGTGCTCGTCACCGAATACTCGGTGTCCGATGAGGTCAATTCCACCGGCGGTGTGACCATCGCTTGTGGACTTGGACTTGCGGCATATGCGCTGGTGCATCTTATCTCTATCGATATTCCACGAGATAACGTTGGTTCAGCACTGCCGACGATTCGCGATATACGACCTGTATCTGTGCATAAGCTGTTTCGGGTTATCAGTATCAATGCGTCTGCCGTAAGTCATGTATCGGTTCCTCTTGGCCTGTTTTGGGCAGTAATCACTTTTCTGACCTACAGTTACGGCACTGGCGGCCATACCGATTTTTGCCCCGCGCTGGCAGCAACGAACAATGCAGGACTTATTGCTTTTTGCACCGGTTCAGGACCTCTCATCGTACTAGCCGTTTTGCTGTACGTGCTGCCAATATTTTCCCTCGTCTCGGCCATCGCAACCGTTATGGCTACCACAGGCAGCATGAGCAACAGTCATAATTCGGCTAATTCAGCTGGTTTTCAGAATAAGGCCGCGATATTCTACCTGCTGTTAACAGCTGTACTGTCCGCCACTGCGTTCATCATCGCCTTCACCTTGGCATAACCCGATTCAGTTGCAGGTATTTCGGTACTTGTTAGCGGCGTTGCAGGTATAAAGGTGCAAGTTACGGCGCACAATCGGCTCTAACTTGCACCTTTATACCTGCAATCTATGGAGTTGAGCCCGAATAGCGCTGTTCAGGTACTCCAGATCGACCTTTATACCTGCAAACCATACGAATCAAGCCGGCCTCATTGTCATTGCAGGTATTTTGGTGCGATAAAGACCTCATGTGGAGACGGTCCCACTCGGGCTCATATTTTTATTAGTTTCGGCGTTACGCCCCCACGCTCAGTCGATGGCATCGACAATGGGATGTAGATTTGCAGAAAGACGGGGTGCGTCGATGGTTACGGTGCCGTACAGTTCGTCGACATCGATATTCATATAAAGATATGCCGACGAGTGCGCATTAGTGGACTCGTCGGCATTGAGAAAATCAGCTCTGCCAGTAGTAGCTGAGGAAGTCGGAGAGCTTGTTGGTGGCATCCTTGAGCACTTCGATGCGTGGCAGGTAGACGATACGGAAGTGATCCGGCTCGTGCCAGTTGAAGCCGCCGCCGCGCGTGATGAGAATGCGCTTGTCATGCAGCAGATCGAGGGCGAACTGCTCGTCGTCATGTACGTTGAACTTCTTGATATCAATCTTCGGGAAGATATAGAACGCGGCCTTCGGCTTGACCGCGGTGATGCCCGGAATGGAGTTCAACGCGTCATAGATGTAATCACGTTGGTCATGGATACGGCCACCGGGCACGATATAGTCGTGCACGCTCTGATGGCCGCCCAGCGCGGTCTGCACAATGGACTGCGCGGCACGTTCGAACAGATGCGCATGTTGGTGAGCATATTGATGCCCTCGATGTAATCCTTGGCGATGGCCTTGTTGCCCGACAAAATCATCCAGCCCACGCGGTAGCCGGCGATCATATGCGACTTGGACAGGCCGGAGAAGGTCACGCAGAACAGATCCGGAGCCATGGAAGCGATGGAAATATGCTCGAGCCCGTCCATAACCAGACGATCGTAGATTTCGTCGGAGAAAATCATGAGCTGGTGCTCACGCGCCAAGTCGACAATCTGCTGCAGCACTTCCTTTGGATACAGCGCACCGGTCGGATTGTTCGGATTGATGAGCACGATGGCCACGGTACGATCGGTGATCTTCTTACGCATATCGTCAATATCCGGGTACCAGTCGGACTTCTCGTCGCACAGGTAATGCACGGCGGTGCCGCCGGCGAGATTCACACAGGCGGTCCACAGCGGGTAATCCGGAGATGGCACAAGCACCTCATCGCCACTGTCGAGCAGCGCGGACATAGACAGGTTGATGAGCTCGCTGACACCATTGCCGGTGTAGATGTCTTCGATGGTGACGTTCGGAATGTTCTTGAGCTGTGCATACTGCATGATGGCCTTACGCGCGGAGAACAGGCCCTTGGAAGCCGAATAGCCTTCGGTTTCAGGCAATTGTTGCGCCATGTCGTAGACGACCTCGTCCGGCGTACGGAAGCCGAACGGTGCAGGGTTGCCGATGTTGAGCTTCAGTACGTGGGTGCCGGCCTGTTCCATGCGGGCCGCCTCATCAACCACTGGGCCGCGAACATCGTAGAGCACGTCATCAAGCTTGTGTGATTTGCCAAAGGTACGGCGGCGAGCAGCAGGAATTTCCATTTCCGCCGACGTGGGGGCTCCGCTCGGTGTGTCAATATGGGAAGCGGGTTGTGCGTCGGAGTTCAATTTTGTTTCCGAGGATTGGCCACGAAGCCAGTTCGCATCGACATCAAGTTCGTCAGCCAGAAACAGCAGCACATCCTCTCGCGGCATGGTCTTGCCCGCAACATATTGGCTGATGTGGCTTTTGCCCATCTTGACACCGCGGCGTTCGGCGGCGTGCACCAGATCTACCTGCTTCAATTCCCTACTGTTCATCGCATTGCGCAGTCGTTCCGCAAACACCGATACGCTCATAGTCCTATGCCTCCAACCGGAAGTTCAATTGTCTTGTTGAACAACGGTTCAAAGCATACGCCTAGTTCAATATGTGTTCAATTTTTGGCGTGTTTACAGTGTTCGAACGGCACAGCAATTATCGAAGCTGTGACTCGATCCACTGAGCGACGCCATCCTCGTTGTTAGGAGGGCAAATCTCGTCGGCGATGGACAGCACTTTTGGATTCGCGTTGGCCACGGCCACTCCTCTGCCAGATTCGCTCATCATATTGATGTCGATGAGATCGTCGCCGAAGGCCGCAGTCTGCTCAAGTGGGACATCGAGACGATCGCACAGCAAGCGCAGCGCATGCTCCTTGTTGGCCTGAGGATTCATGAGCATCCACATCACGCCTTCGCTGATGGAGATGTCGAAGTCCGGCGGAATCAGCGCACGCAGTTCATTCCATTGTTCCGGTTCAGGGAAGATGGTGATTTTGTCTGCGATTCCATCAGGAACGTCATGGAAGTTCGTGTATTGGAAAGCCTGAGTCTTCCAATACACGCGCACATCGAAGTTGGTGTAGCGCACGTCGTTCATCACGATGCCGATTTTGAGGTTTGGCATACGGTCGAGCAGAAACAGGCAGACTTCGCAGGCGCGCTGTGAGGAGAAACCGATTTTAATGAGATGATTCTCGCTCTGCTGTGATGAGTCGGATGTCAGCATATCGAAATCGGAATTGGCCGGGTCGAAATCGATGAGGGCACCGTTGAGATAGATCACAGCATCAACGGGCAGTTTCTCGGCAAACTGCAGTCCGGTACTCACCGGTCGCGCGGTGGCGATGGCGAATTTCATGCCGGCGTCGTGAGCCCGAGCGATGGTGTCGATGCTGCGCTGGGTGATGAAACGATCCTCAAAGACCTCGGCGTCATGCAATAGAGTGCCGTCGAGGTCGGCGACCAACAGTTCGGGGCGAGTTGTCGTCTTGATGGTTGTGGTCACAGCAGTCCCTTGCAATGGTCTCGGACGAGTTCGGCGGAGTGATGCATTTTGGCCATTTCCTCGTTGCTTAGTTCCAGTTCCACGATTTCATTGGCGCCATTGGCACGCAGTTCGGTGGGCACGCCGAGGAACACGTTATGTTCGCCGTATTCGCCGTCCAGCAGCGTAGAGACGGGGACGATGCGACGCTCATCCCACAGAATGGTCTGCACTATGCCGGCCACGGTGGAAGCAATGCCGAAGTTGGTGCCGCCCTTGGCCGCCACGATTTCGTCGCCGCGGGTACGGGTCTTTTCCTCGATTTCGGCGGTGGATACGGAGGCGAAGCGGTCTTGGTTGTCAGCCAGGAAGCGAGCGAACGGCTTGCCGCCGAGCGAGACGGTGGACCATGCGGTGAATTGGGAGTCGCCATGCTCGCCCATCACGAAGCCGCCCACATTGCGCGGATCAAGGCCGGTTTCCTCGCCGATGATGGTCTTGAGGCGTGAGGTATCGAGCGCGGTACCGGTGCCAAGCACCTGGGTGCGCGGCAGGCCGGAACGTTTCCATGCGTACCAGGCCATTACGTCGACCGGGTTGGAAACCATGACGATTACGCCGTCAAAGCCCGAGGCCATGACATTGTCGACCACTTCGCCCACGAGTCCGACGGTGAAGCCGAGCTCGGCCATACGGTTGGAATTGGCCGGCGGCTTACGGCCCACGGTGATGACGACGATATCCGCGTCCTTGCAATCGGCATAGTCGCCGGCACGCACTTTGACGTGACGATCCTGGAACTCGCTGCCGTCATCGAGATCGCGGGCCTCCCCCAAAGCTTTGGCGGCAAAATGATCGATGAGCACGAGCTCATTGCACAGACCATGTGTAACGATGCTGAACGCCGCGGTCGCACCGACCTGTCCGGTGCCCACAATGACGACTTTGTTACGGTTCATAGTGACCATAGTGCACTCCTTTGCAAGCCATGAACGATGGAAAAACTACGACCCATGACCGGTATGTTGGTCATGGGTCGTGAAAAAGTCTGCAAAATCAATCAGCCGAGGTTGAACTTGGTCATCATGTCGAGGCCGATAATCAGAGCCACCCATACGAGGGCGATGATAACGGTCCAGCGGTTCAGGTTCTTTTCGGCGACGCCAGAGGTGCCGGCATTCTGGGTCAGACCGCCACCGAACATGTCGGACAGACCGCCGCCCTTGCCCTTGTGCATAAGGATGAGCAGGGTCAGCACGAAGCTGAGCAGCACGACGATGACTTCTAGCGTGATCTTAAGAGCGGTCACAGGGTACCTCCGAGTTGAATTTACTGTTGATAAGCATAGCGCACATATCGGAAAACCAGTGTATTACGACCGTGAAGATGTTGTTTTCAGCGCAAGACGGGCGATTTTGGACAGTTCATCGACGTCCAGGGCAGCGCCGCCGATGAGGAATCCGTCCACATCGGGCTGGGAGATGAGTTCTGCCGCGTTCTTTGAGGTGACGGAGCCGCCGTACAGAATGCGTACGCTGTCCGACACCTTTTGACCGAACGTGGTCTTCAAATCATCGCGAATCGCGTTGGCTGCGTCCTGAGCGGATTGCGGGGTGGCGACCATGCCGGTGCCGATGGCCCAGACCGGTTCGTAGGCCACGATGAGTTTGGCAGCTTCCTCATCGGAAAGATCGCGGGTGACATCACGCACCTGGCCGACTGCGAAGTCGAGCTCAATGCCCTTACGGCGTTCCTCGTAGCTTTCGCCTACGCACAGTATTGGCTGCATGCCGGCGGCAAGTACGGCACGCACCTGATCGACGATATTGGCATCGTCTTCGGGATGGTATTTACGGCGCTCGGAATGTCCGACAATGACGTACGAGCAGCCAAGGTGGGCCAGCATATCGGCGGATACGTCACCGGTAAAGGCGCCTTGCGTGGTCACAGATACCGACTGGGCACCATAGGTGAGGCGGAGCTTGTCGGCTTCGACAAGCACCTGCACGCTGCGCAGCGAGGTGAAGGACGGGAAAAGGGCGACCTCGCAACGCTTGAAGTCGAAATGAGCGTCGCGCAGTAGCCATACCAGCTTCTGTACAAAGTACGTGGCTTCCAGATGATCGAAGTTCATCTTCCAGTTGCCGGCTACCAAAGGAATGCGCTTGGATGCCATGATTTCCCCTCTCATTATCGTTCCTTGGCTCCCCTCAGTGAGGGGAGCCGTCAGCAAAGCTGACGTGAGGGAGCCCG
>ENA-OQJX01000096-OQJX01000096.1-human-gut-metagenome-genome-assembly--contig:-NODE-96-length-59227-cov-2.845550_pt1 | contig 59227 bp, 60 predicted proteins | sample MGYA00242615_ERZ504782 | MGnify/ENA primary metagenome ERZ504782 (study PRJEB26092, sample SAMD00036354) | human gut metagenome | host: Homo sapiens | study: EMG produced TPA metagenomics assembly of... | reverse complement strand
TTATTCCACATACAGCACCAGCCCTTTCAAATACTCTCCTTCAGGATGGTAAATATTTACGGGATGATCTCCCGGCTGAGTCAATTGATGCAGAATACGTACACTACGTCCGCTTTGTGCCGCAGCTGTAAATACCGCATTGCGGAAATTCATCTTATCTACCACCTGCGAGCAAGAGAAAGTAAACAGAATACCTCCCGGTTTGATTTTCTCAAATGCTTTAGCGTTTAGTTTCGTATAGCCGCGCAATGCATTACGGAGAGCATCCTTGTGTTTGGCAAATGCAGGAGGGTCAAGAATTATCAAATCATATTGATCTCCCATACGATCCAGGTACTTAAAAGCATCCTCAGCATACGCCTTATGACGGGGATCACCCGGAAAATTTAATTCCACGTTCATATTGGTAAGATCAATAGCTTTTGCCGAACTGTCTACCGAATGCACCAGATTCGCGCCTCCACGCATGGCATAGAAAGAAAACCCTCCTGTATAACAAAACATATTCAATACATTACGCCCTTTGGCATAACGTTCCAACAAATGACGGTTCTCACGCTGATCCACAAAGAAACCCGTTTTCTGTCCTTTCAGCCAATCTACATGGAATTTCAATCCATATTCCATCGCTATGTTTCGGGACTTCCTCCTTTGATGAAGCCGTTCTCCGGTCCCAAGTCTGCCTTGAAAGGCAACGTGGTTTCTGATTTATAATAAATGTTCCGGACTACATCCCCCATCACCTCGGACAAAGCATCGGCTATCTCCATACGGTAAACGTGCATTCCGGCCGAATGTGCCTGCATCACGGCTGTATGATCGTATACATCAATAATCAAACCCGGCAAGTTATCCCCTTCGCCATGAACCAGACGGTAAGTGTTATTTGCAGGATTACCAGCCAAACCCAAACTGCGACGCAAATCATAGGCCACTTCCAGTTTATGCTTCCAGAATTCATGATCAATCTCACCTTCCTTGAAAGAGAGCACGCGCACGGCAATACTTCCTATCTGGAAATGCCCGCAAGCTATAAATTCTTTCTTTGAAGTGTACACATCCACTATCTCGCCTTCTTCGGGTTCTCCTTCAATGCGCTGGATAGCTCCGGAGAATACCCACGGATGAAAACGCTTTAACGACTCTTCCTTACCCGGTTTCAGGTATACTTTTTTATAAGCCATTTGTATTTACTGTTGTTTCTATTGGTTCTTCCTCTTTTATCTCATAATCACCCGTACGTTCCAATTCCGTCAGGCAATTGTAAATTTCCACACAAGCCCACGCGTCTGTGGCTGCATATAGTTTCTGTCCCTCGCTAAGCACATCCGCTTCCCAATTGGAAAGACGCTGGCTTTTTGAAATCTTCTGACCAAACAAATTGGCGAAGATTTTTTGCAGACTCCGGTCAGCTATGCCGAATCGTCCTACATAGTCCTGCAACTCTATCCAGTTACCCCGGTCGGGATGCACATTCTCACGTTTCCTCAACGAATTAAAATCGTCTTTCAGCGACAAACCTATCTTCAAGGTATCGCTCATCAAAAACTCTTGCAGAGAATCGGGCATACCTATCCGGTTCAAACGGAACAAGAAACAGGTATCTTGCGTAGATATTTGCAACAAAGCCACCTTATGAGTAGTACCTCGCTTGAAAGACGGACGTGTTTCCGTATCCACCCCCACTATGCGCTGATCTTTCAAGTAGGCTACTGCTTTCTCGGCCTCGCTCTCAGTATAAATCACGAAGATACGTCCGGGAAAAAGCACCTTGGGCATTGCTGCTATCTCGGCTTTAGTAATCGTTTTTTTTATTTGTTTCATAATAATGAATTCTCATCTTCCATTTCTTCTTCCTCGTCATCATCGGCAGGAGTATACTTTACATCATGTAAGGCACGCATGGTGTTTACCAAACGCTGCCCCCAGAATTCCCTGAAATGTTCCTTACAGACTACTAACGAATCATTCATCGTTTCGTTCAGTCCCAGTTGGAATACGCCGATAAAGTCCTTCAAATCCTGATAGATATCTGCCAAATCTTCTGAAATACATTTCTTGATGGGCGTGTCACTGTATGCCATATCCGGCAAGAACACTTCCAGATAATCGTCCTTCGCCCCCAACACACCGGCCACAGTCCTACGTATCAGTTCATAATCTTCTTCTGTAACGAAGATTTCAGGTTCATCCTCTCCTATCGGTTCACATGGAGGCAACAAAGTCGCTTTCAAATAAAGCAACGGAAGTATTTTTAAGGCAGTATCTACAAAATCATAGCGTTTCATATCACGGGCACGTTCCAGAAAACCACAATATTCGGCGGCCACCGTCACAAATTCTACTGTATTTTTGTCAAATATCACCTGACTGTACTTTTCCATAAACATTAAAATTGAATCGCAAAGTTAAGAAAAAAGAGATTAAATAAGGCAATAATTAATGTTTTTCATGTACATTTGCGAAATAATAAATAGAATGAAGACGTATGGCAAAGAAAAAATCAGATAAGGAGACAGAGCCTAAAAAGGTATCAACCAAACGATTCTCCGCTTTTTTTAAGAATGAAACAACGCATTTTGTAATCGGATTGATTAGTGTTATTTTTGCTGTTTATCTGTTGCTGGCATTTACCTCTTTCTTCTTTACAGGAGCAGCGGACCAAAGTATTTTGGACAACCAGCAGCCGGGTGAACTGATGCAGACCACCAACCATGTAAAGAACTATGCCGGAGCACGCGGCGCACAGCTTGCCGAATTCCTTATAAATGAATGTTTCGGACTGGCAGCTTACTTTATCATTTTGTTCCTGGCAGTAGTGGGTATGAAATTAATGAAAGCCTATCAGTTCCGCATCTGGAAATGGTTCATGTCCTGTTCCATCCTGCTCATCTGGTTCTCCATCACACTGGGTTTTATTTTTGACGGCACTTTCGGAAATAGTTTCATCTATCCGGGCGGACTGCACGGATACAATGTAAGCAACTGGCTGATTTCACAAGTAGGTATACCTGGCTTGGGATTGTTATTGTTCATCACAGCACTGTTGTTCTTTGTATATTTAAGCAATGAAACCATACAAATTATACGCAAGGCTTTGCACCCTAATTTCAAACGGAAGAAAAAAGGAGAGCAAGCTTCTTCTGCAACTGAAGAAAGTCCGGTCAAAGAAACTCCCCGAAAGGAAGAGAACAAGAAGGAATTCTCCAATCCCGGACCTGCCATTGTAGATTTCGAACTGGAACAGCCGGAAAAGATAAAGGAAGAAGTGGAAGACCAGGTCCCTTTCCCTTTTGAGAACAACCAGGTTGCTGGACCGGAAATGGAACAGGAGCCTGCCTATGTGACTGAAGAAGAGGAAGTAGAAGATACAGATGAACCTGATTTTTCAATCAGTGAAGAAACAAATGAGGAAGACGAGGCATACAAAGGTCCCGTACTTTCACCATACAACCCCCGTCTGGATTTGGAAAACTATAAATTCCCTAGTTTGGATTTGCTAAATGAATACGAAGATGATGGTCCCAATATTGACATGGAAGAGCAAAATGCCAACAAAGACCGCATCATCAAAGTTTTACGCAGTTTCGGAATCGAAATCAGCTCTATCAAGGCAAGTGTAGGTCCTACCATCACATTATACGAAATCACTCCGGCAGAAGGAGTTCGTATCTCGAAAATCAGAAATTTGGAGGATGATATCGCATTAAGTTTGTCGGCACTAGGGATCCGTATCATCGCCCCGATACCGGGTAAAGGTACTATCGGTATTGAAGTTCCGAATGCAACCCACGTATCGTACCGATGAAGTCTATCCTGAATAGTAAAAAGTTCCAGGAGACCACCTACGAACTGCCTGTGGCATTAGGTAAGACTATTACCAACGAAGTCTTTATGGTGGACTTGGCAAAGGCTCCCCACATGTTGGTAGCCGGTGCTACCGGACAAGGTAAGTCCGTGGGATTGAATGCCATCGTGACCTCTTTATTATATAAGAAGCATCCGGCAGAACTTAAGTTTGTAATTGTAGACCCCAAGAAGGTGGAGTTCGCTATCTATGCTCCGATTGAGAAGCATTTTCTGGCTAAACTGCCGGATGGAGAAGACGCAATTATCACCGATGTTACCAAAGTGGTACAAACCTTGAACTCATTATGTATAGAGATGGACAGCCGATACGATTTGCTGCGTAAAGCCGGTTGCCGTAATATTAAGGAATATAACGCGAAATTCATCAACCGACAGTTGAATCCGGAAAAAGGCCATCGCTTCATGCCTTATATAGTGATTATCATTGATGAGTTCGGTGACCTGATTATGACTGCGGGTAAGGAAGTGGAATTACCTATTTGCCGTATCGCCCAGTTGGCACGTGCAGTAGGCATACATGCCATTATCGCGACCCAGCGTCCGACAACGAACATTATTACCGGTACTATCAAAGCTAACTTCCCGGCACGTGTTGCCTTCCGTGTAGCTGCCATGATGGACTCACGTACTATTCTGGACCGTTCGGGAGCACAACAACTGATTGGTAAAGGAGATATGCTTTACTTGCAAGGTAATGATCCGGTACGTGTGCAATGTGCATTCGTGGATACTCCTGAAGTGGAGAAAATAGCCAATTACATCAGTAAACAACAAGGATACACCACCGCATTCATGTTGCCCGAATACGTAGGCGAAGAGAGTGAAAGCAGTGTAGGGGAAGTGGACATGAACCGATTGGACCCTATGTTTGAAGACGCAGCCAGACTGGTAGTGATTCATCAGCAAGGCTCTACTTCGCTAATCCAGCGCAAGTTCTCTATCGGTTACAACCGTGCGGGACGTATCATGGACCAACTGGAAAAAGCAGGAATTGTTGGCCCCACTCAAGGAAGCAAGGCGCGTGACGTACTCTGCATGGATGAAACAGACCTGGAAATGAAATTGAACAATCTACAACAATAAGTTGTTTAATAATGTTATGATAAAAATGAAAAGAACATATTTACTGGTATTAATCCTTTTCCTTTCGGTCAGCCTGTCCGCACAAAAGGACAAACAGGCACGGGAGATATTGGACAAAACCGCCAATGCCCTGCAACAGGCCGGAGGCATCCGTGCCACCTTTGGGGGACAGGCAATGGAACCTTATTGCTAAAAGGCAACCAGTTCTATCTGAACAGTGGCGGAATACAAAGCTGGTTTGACGGAAAAACGCAATGGAGTTATCTGGAAAGCAGCGAAGAAGTGAATGTGAGCAATCCTACCCCGGAAGAATTGCAAACCATTAACCCATACGCACTGTTATCCATTTACAAAAACGGATATAATTATAAGTATGCGGGGACAAAAAGCCGTAACGGCAAACAAGGGTTCGAAGTGATACTGACCCCGGAGAATAAACAAGATATCACATCCATCACCTTGTTCGTTTCCCAAACATATCAGCTTTATATATAAAGGTAGAACAAAATAATAAATCGGCAAACGAGATTATCGTCACTTCTTACCAAACCAACCAGCCGCTGGACAATGCGACATTCAAGTTTGATAAAAAGAAATTCCCAAACGCTGAAGTGATAGACTTACGATAGCAAACAGAGTTCAAGATAGAGAGATAATATAATATTCATCAAATTAAATTAAGTAAAGAAATAAGTATTATGAGTACAGAAAAAGTTAAATGCCTTATCATCGGCTCAGGTCCTGCCGGCTATACCGCAGCCATTTATACAGGACGCGCTAACATCGCTCCGGTCTTATATGAAGGCTTACAGCCCGGAGGCCAGTTGACCATCACTACCGAGGTGGAGAATTTCCCCGGATATCCCGAAGGTATCAGCGGTACCCAGCTAATGGAGGATTTGCGCAAACAAGCAGAACGTTTTGGCGCGGATATCCGCAATGGTATTGCAACTTCCGCCGACCTGAGCAAACGTCCTTACCGCATCACCATTGATGACGAAAAAGTGATTGAGGCAGAAACTGTAATTATATCCACAGGTGCCACCGCCAAATATCTAGGTCTGGAAGACGAACAAAAATATGCCGGAATGGGTGTAAGTGCCTGCGCCACCTGCGACGGTTTCTTCTATCGCAAGAAAACTGTAGCTGTAGTAGGTGGCGGTGACACTGCTTGTGAGGAGGCTGTCTATCTGGCAGGACTGGCCAAACAGGTTTACCTGATTGTACGTAAACCGTTCTTACGCGCATCCAAGATTATGCAAGCACGTGTTATGAACCATCCTAACATCAAGGTACTGTTCGAACACAACGCTGTCGGCTTATACGGAGAGAATGGCGTAGAAGGCGTTCATTTGGTAAAGCGTCAGGGTGAATGCAACGAAGAATGTTATGACTTGCCCATCGACGGATTCTTTCTGGCTATCGGCCATAAGCCCAATTCAGACATTTTCAAGGATTATTTAGACACAGACGAAGTAGGCTACATTATTACAGAAGCAGGTACTCCGCGTACGAAAGTCCCGGTGTGTTCGCTGCCGGCGATGTGGCCGACCCGCATTATCGACAGGCTATCACTGCTGCTGGGAGTGGCTGCAAAGCTGCCATAGAAGCAGAAAGATACCTATCTGCCAATGACTTATTATAATAAAATAAACTAACCCCACAACAAACACTATGACACATTTTCTAAGGAAGATGGCAGCTGCCTGGATTATTCTAGGCAGCGTGTCGGTGGGCTTTGCACAACAGCAAACGCCTCCCATCCCTACGGACCTAACGTCCGCATCGGTAAATTGGACAACGGATTAACTTATTACATCCGTCACAACGAACTCCCCGAAAAAAGAGCCGATTTCTACATCGCTCAAAAAGTAGGTTCCATTTTGGAAGAAGACAACCAGCGAGGCTTGGCACACTTCTTAGAACACATGTGCTTTAACGGAACTAAAAATTTCCCGGACAAAACCCTCATCCAATATCTGGAAAGCATAGGGGTGAAATTCGGTGAAAACCTGAATGCTTACACTAGCATAGATGAAACAGTATACAATATTTCCAATGTTCCCATGATACGTGACGGCGTTGTAGATTCTTGTTTGCTAATTTTGCATGACTGGGCCGATGACCTGACACTAGACCCTAAGGAAATAGACAGCGAACGCGGTGTGATTCATGAAGAATGGCGTACTAGCACAAACGCTATGATGCGTATGTACGAAAAAGCCCTCCCTACTTATCCGGAAGTAAATATGCCTATAGGCTTCCTATCGGCATAATGGAAGTAGTAGACAATTTCCCTTATCAGGCATTACGCGATTATTATGAAAAATGGTATCGTCCGGACCAACAGGGTATTGTCGTAGTAGGCGATATAGATGTAGACAAGATTGAGGCAAAGATAAAGAAGATATTCTCTCCTATTAAAATGCCAGAAACCCCAGCAGAACGAGAATACTTCCAAGTTCCCGACAATAAGGAAACTATTGTAGCAATAGAAACGGATAAAGAACAGGCAAACCCAGTAGCTTATTTATGCTACAAACATGAAGCAATTCCTAATGAACAAAAGGGAAACATGGATTATCTGGTAGTGAACTACATGAAATCCATGATAGAAAATATGTTGAACGCCCGTCTGAACGAACTGACCCAAACAGCCAATCCTCCTTTCATCTTCGCTCAAGTCAGCGACCAAGAATTTCTGATTTCCAAAACAAAAGATGCCTTTACAGGAATAGTAGCAAGCAAGGAAGACGGAATTGACAGTGCAATAACCGCCATTGTACGTGAAATTGAACGGGCCCACAAATTTGGTTTCACCGCGTCCGAATATGCCCGCGCCAAAGCGGACTATCTGCGTATGCTGGAATCTGCATACAACGAACGCAATAAAGTGAAAAACGGTGCATACGTGGATGAATATGTACGCCACTTCATTGACAACGAACCAATTCCAGGTATTGAAAATGAATACGCCATTATGAATCAGATCGTCCCCAACCTGTCTGTGGAAATGGTAAACAGTCTGATTCCAGCCTTGGTTACCGACAGCAATCTGGTAGTAAACGTATTCTTCCCTGAAAAGGAAGGATTGAAAGTTCCATCCAAGAAAGAAGTTTTGGCTGCTATCAATAAGGTAAAAGCTGAAACACTGACTGCTTATGAAGACAAAGTTTCTGATGAACCTTTGATTCCTGAAAAGCCCCAAGGCGGAAAGATTACAAAACAGGAAAATGGTCCGTTCGGTTCTACTATCTTGACTCTGTCCAATGGAGTACGCGTTATCTTAAAGCAAACCGACTTCAAAGCGGATGAAATCAGAATGAGAGCTTTCAGTCCGGGTGGCAGTTCCTTGTTCCCGAATGATGAAATTATCAATATCAATGTCATGAATGATGTGGCAAGTATCGGCGGCTTGGGTAACTTCAGCAATGTTGATCTAGAGAAAGTATTGGCAGGTAAAAAAGCTAGTGTAAGTGCTTCCGTCAGTGGTAATACAGAAGGGCTGAGCGGAAGCTGCTCACCCAAAGATTTTGAGACCTTGATGCAATTAGTCTATTTGTCATTCACGGCTCCACGAATGGATAACGATGCATTTACTTCATTCAAGAACCGTCTACAAGCATCTTTGGCAAATCAAGAGGCCAACCAATGACTGCCTTACAGGATACATTACAAAAAGCCCTCTATATGGGACATCCGCGTACTATCCGTATGAAAGCCGACATGGTGGACAAGATTGACTATGCCAGAATTATGGAGATGTACAAAGACCGTTTCAAAGATGCCAGCGACTTTACTTTCATCTTTGTAGGAAATATCAAACCAGAAGAAACGGAACCACTGATTGCGACTTATTTAGGCGCTCTGCCTTCCGTCAATCGCAAAGAAACCTTCCGTGACAACCACATTGATATGCGCCAAGGTGACTATAAGAACATTTTCAACAAGAAATTGGAAACTCCTAAAGCCACCGTATTGGTAATCAACAACGGGCAATGCGCATACACATTGAAAAACCAAATCATGATGAGTATGCTTTCACAGATACTGAATATCATGTATACTGAAAGCGTACGCGAAAAAGAAGGTGGGACATACGGTGTAAGTGCATTCGGCAGTCTGACCAAATATCCAAAAGAGAAAGCGGTTCTGCAAATCTATTTCGATACAGATCCTGCCAAACGCGCCAAAATGACGGATATCATTTTGAATGAACTGAACCAATTTGCCAACGAGGGTCCGTCCACCGAAAACTTGAACAAGGTAAAAGAATTCATGCTGAAGAAATACAAGGAAAATGCCAAAGAAAACAGTTATTGGGTAAATATGCTGGATGAATATTTCTGGGAAGGAACAGATATGAACACCGGCTACGCAGACATAGTAAACAGCATTACCGCTAAAGATCTGCAAGAATTTACCAAAGCCTTGTTGGAGCAGAATAACCGTATAGAAGTAAGCATGACTTCGGAAGAAACAAAATAATCCCATCCAAGCCTATGCTTCTATCTATTATAAGACAGAATCAAAAACTTGCAGCCAAGCGGAATCCTGCATTCGACAGGAACCGCTTTGCCAAGTTTTTAATTTACTTTATGGTCGCATTTTGGGCAGCATACCTCATCTTTATCGGGGTCATGCTGTCCTTCGCTTTTGAAGATATCTTTCCCAGCATGGAACCTTACCATATCATGAACCAAGGATTGATTTATCTTCTGATACTTGATTTTTTGCTACGCTTCATGCTGCAACCGGCCATGTCGCAAGAAATCAAGCCCTATCTGCTTATGCCAATAAAAAAGAATAAGCTGGTGGATACCCTGTTACTACAATCCGGAATCAGCAGTTACAACTTCTTCTGGTTTTTCCTGATCGTACCTTTTGCCCTGCTTACGATTATCCGTTTCTATGAATTCACGGGCATCCTATGCTATCTGTGCGGCATTTGGCTTCTGATGGCTATGAACAGTTATTGGTATTTGATATGCAAAACTTTACTGAATGAGAAATTGCTTTATATACTTCTCCCGATCGGAGTATACGGATTATTAGCGGGAACTGAATTTATTCCCGAAGGAAATCCGGTTTCCACGTTCATGATGAATCTAGGAGAAGGATTTATAGAAGGAAACATACTCGCCTTTCTAGGTGTCATAGCAGCCATATTGTTGCTTCTGCTAGTAAATCGCAAGCTACAGCTACACTTCATCTATAATGAAATAGCTAAAGTGGAAGACACCAAGATGAAGCATGTATCCGAATATAAATTCCTGGACCGCTATGGTGACGTAGGTGAATATCTACGTCTGGAACTAAAACTGTGTTTCCGTAACAAAACCGTAAAGACACAATTCCGCATGGGATTTATCATCATGCTTGCTTTTTCGGCACTGATTGCCTTCACGGATGTGTATGACGGAACAGGAATGATAAATTTTATCTGCATATACAATTTTGCCATTTTAAGTATCATGACCCTGGGGCAAGTGATGTCTTTTGAGGGCAACTATCTAGACGGTCTTATGAGCCGTAAGGAATCTATCTATAACTTGCTTCGTGCCAAGTATTACCTGAACTGCATCATCGTGTTCATCCCTTTCCTGATTATGATGATCCCTGTAGCTAAAGGCAAGATACCCTTCCTCATGGCTCTATCCTATATGCTGTTTACAGCAGGATTCGTATTCGCTATGATGCTGCAACTGGCTGTGTACAATAAAAAGACACTCCCGTTAAACGCCAATGTCATGCGAAGCAATCGGGGAAGTTCCTTATTCCAGACCATTATCATCTCATGTGCTTTTTTCCTGCCCTTGATTATCAACAAAGCTCTGACGGCTTTCTTTGAACAGGATACAGCCTGCATCATCATGATGATTATAGGGTTGTTACTGATTGCAACCCACAATATTTGGATAAAAAATATCTATAACCGTTTCATGAAGCGCCGTTATGAGAATATGGAAGGCTTCCGTGACTCACGTTAAAACGAATTGCGTATGAATATCATAATAAACCAATTACAAAAGAACTTTGGCCCGAAAGTGGCTGTAGACATAGAAAATTATTCCATTCAAAGCGGTGACATGTTGGGACTGGTGGGCAATAACGGAGCAGGAAAAACGACCCTGTTCCGCCTGATGCTGGACTTGCTGAAAGCCGACGGAGGCAGTGTACATATCGAAAACATCGATGTGAGCCGGAGTGAGGAATGGAAAAATATAACGGGAGCTTTCATTGACGAAGGTTTCCTGATAGATTATCTTACCCCCGAAGAATATTTCTACTTTGTAGGAAAAATGTACGGGCTAACAAAAGAAGAAGTAGATAAACGTGTCGCTAGGTTTGAACGTTTTATGAATGGCGAAGTCATCGGACAAAAAAAACTGATTCGTAACTATTCGGCAGGCAACAAACAGAAAATAGGTATCATTTCGGCTATGCTGCACCAACCGCAGGTACTGATTCTAGATGAACCGTTCAACTTTCTGGACCCTAGTTCGCAGTCCATTATCAAGCATTTACTGAAAGCTTATAATGAAGAAACCGGAGCCACCATACTGGTATCCAGCCATAATCTGAACCACACAGTAGATATATGCCCACGCATCGCTCTGTTGGAAAACGGAAAGATTATCCGAGATATTGACAATAAAGGGAATTCCGCCGAAAAGGAATTAGAGGACTATTTTAATGTAACAGAATGAAAAAACTACTATCCCATTTGCTGGTATTAGGTACACTGGCCATGTTGTTGGCTTCATGCGGTACCTCTGCCCCACGTTATAACTACAAGGAACTGGCGCGTGCTCCATCCGTCTGAATATGGATATTGACATGAAAGACAATCACCAACTGTACGTAGAATCAGCAGCATGGCTGGGAGTCCCCTACCGTGGCGGTGGTAACAGCAAACGGGGAGTGGACTGTTCCGGACTGACTTCACATTTATATAAAAAGGTATACCACAAAAAGCTGAAACGTAACTCAGATGACCAACGTACCCAAGATTGCCATAAAGTAAGTAAGAGAAACTTGCGCGAAGGAGATTTGGTATTCTTCCATAACGGTAGAAAAAAACGGATTGCCAGTCATGTAGGTATTTATTTGAAAGATAATAAGTTTATCCATGCCAGTACCAGCCGGGGAGTCATAATCAGCAGCCTGAATGAAGATTATTATCGTAAACACTGGTTAAGTGGAGGCCGTCCTTGACAAGATCCTTCCGGGCAATATATTCATTACATTAAAATGAGTTTAATTTGAAAGAATGAAATACACAACATACCTTTTTGATTTTGATTACACACTAGCCGATTCTTCACGCGGCATCGTTATCTGTTTTCGTAATGTACTGGAACGCCATGGGCATACGGGCATCAGTGATGAAGCCATAAAACGCACCATTGGAAAAACACTGGAAGATTCATTCAGTCTTTTGAGCGGAATCACTGCTCCCGAAACATTAGCCGAATATAAAAAAGAATATGTAAAGGAAGCAGATACATACATGACTGTCAACACTTTCTTTTTTCCTGAAACGGTTACCGTACTGAAAACACTGAAAAGTCAAGGCGCCCAAATAGGTATCATTTCCACTAAATTCCGTTTTCGTATCCGCGAATGGTAGACCAACATTTTCCGAAAGATTTTTTTGACATTATTATCGGAGGAGAGGATGTAAAGCAAGCCAAGCCAGATCCTCAAGGTATAAAAAAAGCACTACGCCGACTGCATCGCCAGAAAAACGAAACACTCTACATCGGTGACAGCACAGTGGACGCTGAAACCGCCCAAGCAGCCAAAGTAGACTTTGTAGGTGTACTCAATGGCATGACAACCCGTGAAGAACTGATTGTATACCCACATCGGCAGATATTAGACAATCTTTCGTTACTTCCATTAATTCATAAATTCACCCCTTACGAACCAGACAAACATTTTCCGGAAAAGTTCTTTTATTCTTCCTATTTTCCTCAAAAGATAGTAGCCTTCTACAAACTGTTCCATCAAAAACAAATAAGAGGAAAACATGAAATAAAAGAGAATCCGACATGTTGCGTCTGTAAGAACTGCGGAAACACATTTCAAGGGAATTATTGTCCCCATTGCGGACAAAACCACCACACACCACGTTTTACCATACGAAATGCCTTTCAGAATATTTTGAGCGGATTCTTTAACATAGACAATGGTTTCAGCCGTAACCTGATAGAACTACTCTACCGACCAGGATACATGATACGGGATTATCTGAGGGGGAAACGTGTACATTACTATAAACCATTTCAAACCTTGTTCGTTCTAGCTGCTCTATATATCATGGGTGTACAGCTCATTGACCCGACAGCGATAAAACTATCGGAAAAGGAAATGGAAGAAGAGCCTACTATCGCCAGCCTGATGGATGACATCAAATATCAACAGGAACAGACATCAGACAGTTGTACCAAATATTATTTAGGACAAAGTATTACTTATGCAGACAGTGCACGGTGGGCTCAAACCCACAGTTTATCAGAATCAATACAAGCACAAATCGATGCAAAATTCAGCAATCAAGACCAAGATGAGCTAAAAAAAGAAATAAGCAAACAAATAAAAAAGGAGCTTAAACAAAAAATAAAAGCAAAAAATGGAGAGATTGATGACTGGAGAGGCCTGATGAAAGAAATTGGTACGACTTTGGCAAAACAAGATAGCTTGCGGATAGCCACTTTAGGAAGAGAAGCCAACAAACAAGACTCAACCATATCGGAAATAAGAAAAAACATATTGCAAACATGGCCCAACAAGATAATCCCTATGAAGATCAAGATATCTGGAATGATTTGAGCGAAGCCGGAAGTGAAATAAAAAATGTTTTCAACGAAATGACAAACAATTATTTTACAGAAAATAGTTTTCTCTCTGCAGTCGGTAATCTGATGAAAAGTTGGATACATGGCAACAAAGCCTTCAGCATCCTTGCTTTGCTCCCCCTTTTCACAATAAGCACCCGATTAAGCTTCTGCCGGACCTCTATCGGACGTCGACTAAACCTGACAGAAAACTTTTTTGCACAAGTTTATATCGCTTGCCAAATCTTATGGATTTCTTTACTGATCCTGCCATTTACCGGGACAGCACACTTGAATGATATTTTTGATTTAAGTTACAAAGCAATCTTTATATTATTTGTCTGGGATTACCGCCAACTGTTTGGACTTTCCTGGTGGAAAAGTTTCTGCCGTACAATAATCATGTTTTGGTATTGCTTTTTGGGACTGTTGCTAGTCTGTTCTATCATTATAGGCATCATCGTATTGATAGCTATATTATACAATGGGGTAAATAAAAGTACAATCACACAAACCTTATTTATACAATCGCACATCCACAAAATGCAATATGAATAAAAACATTGAGTACAAGAAAAAAGAAGATGATTTTTCTTTGCAGATATAAATAAATATAGTAATTTTGTGCCCGATTTAGTCCGATGAGGTAGAAAAAGCGAAGGCAGTGATGCATTCCACCTTACGGAGAAAACCGTTTAATATTATAAAAAGATGTACGTAATTGTAGAAATTAACGGTCAGCAGTTCAAAGCTGAAGAAGGTAAAAAACTGTTTGTACACCACATTCAGAACGTAGAAAACGGCGCAACTGTTGAATTTGAAAAAGTATTGTTGGTAGACAACAATGGAACAGTAACTGTAGGTGCTCCTACTGTAGAAGGTGCCAAGGTAGTTTGTGAAGTAGTTATCTCCGCTAGTAAAAGGCGATAAAGTAACTTGTATTTCACAAGAAGAGAAGAAAAGGTTATAGAAAACTGAATGGTCACCGCCAGCAGTTTACAGAGTTAACTATTAAACAAGTTATTGCTTAATCATTTAAAATTTAAGAAGAAATGGCACATAAAAAAGGTGTGGGTAGTTCTAAGAACGGCCGTGAATCAGCAAGTAAGAGATTAGGCGTTAAGATATTTGGTGGACAGGCTTGTAAAGCAGGTAACATCATTGTTCGTCAGAGAGGTACAGAATTCCATCCGGGTGAAAACATCGGTATGGGACGTGACCATACTCTTTTCGCTTTAGTAGATGGTACAGTATGTTTCAAAGTAGGTCGCGATGACAGAAGATCTGTTTCTGTTGTTCCTGCTGTAGAAGCATAATCAGTTACAAAATAAAAAAAATTGAAAGACTCTTCAAAGAATGAAGAGTCTTTTCTTTTAGAATGTCCTGAACACTAAAACCTTACCTTCGGTCCGGATTATAAAATGCTTGGCCAATGCCTCATTCAAAGTCCCTTGCCACCAATTGGTAAACACAGATAAAGGATAAGCCAACCCTTCGGCAAATAAAACCGTACTATTCATATTAAAAATAGAAATCTGCTGACCGATATAAGATTCGAACATACTGTCCTTCTTTATGGGAACAAAGATACCGTAATCTGTCATCATATTAACCTCCGCCTTCTCCATATAATCTGCCAACAAACTGACATTCCCTATTGTATGATCTTCTCTTTTCCCTGTAGCCCCCATGATAGTAATACGCTTCCTCTCCTGTGATAAGCAGAAGCGGAATGCCTTACTCAAATCATTTGTTTCCTGCTCTGTCTCACTATGAATCAACGAAGCATATCGCTCTTTAATACCCGGCAATAAAGAATCACCATCGCCAACAATAGCTTCCGGCATTCTACCTGAACGAATATAAGTATTTGCTGCCCCGTCACAACAAACTACATAAGGACACTGCCTCAACCATTCCAACGCCAACGGATGGGAAGGAAAATCACCATCAGCCAGAATAATTGTTTCCGGCACATCACATCCTATCGGCAATTTATACTCTTTCATAAGATAAATTCATTAATTGTTTCCACTTCAAATAACCGAAAAAAGCGATTACCGTATAAAGTCCATATAAAAAAGAAGTGAAATATAAATCTTTGTAAATATAGATACCACAAGAAACAATATCAACAACCAGCCATACCAACCATTGTTCCACATATTTATGTGCAAGCATCCACATGGCAATAATACTAAGTGAAGTTGTTAAACTATCCCACCAGGCACTGTGCTATCCGTATAAGTTTTGAGAATAATCCCTATCAGCACAAACACCACAAGCAGCACAACAAACATAGGCAGCAGCAACTTAGACGGTGTGCCAGATACAGGCTTCTCCCCTTTATCCGGCGTATGGCGCAACCACATCCCCCAACCATAAATTCCAGCCAACAAATAATAGATGCTGATAGCAGAATCGGCATACAGACCTACTTGATAATAAATAACTATATAAATGGCAGGCATAATAACACTGACCGGCCACAACCAAATGCTCGCCTTATATTCAAACCATAAATAAAGCAGACCGATTAAAGTGCCCGCTATCTCAAGATAATTCATCCTTCTTACTTTTCATTTTCTAATCTGGATACAAAAGTAACGAATAACTCATACACCTTACCATTTTTTTATCTATCTTTGTCCATTAATTCAAGAAATATCAAAAAGACTGAAAAGATATGCTTACCATTAAACAAATTACAGACAACACGGAAGAGGTAATCCGCGGACTGGAAAAGAAGCACTTTAAAGATGCAAAAGCAACGATAGAACAAGTGCTTGCATTCAATGACAAACGACGTAGCACACAGAATCAATTAGATAAAAACCTGGCAGAAGTGAACTCGCTCTCCAAATCTATCGGGCAACTGATGAAAGAAGGAAGAAAGAAGATGCTGAAACCGCTAAAACACGTGTAGCCGAAATCAAAGAAACCAGCAAAGCTTTACAAGCAGAAATGGACAAAGCACAGGAAGACATGACCAACCTGCTTTACACCATTCCTAATGTTCCTTACGACAGTGTGCCCGAAGGTGTAAGCGCTGAAGACAATGTGGTGGAAAAAATGGGCGGTATGGAAACCGAACTCCCCAAGAATGCACTTCCTCATTGGGAACTTGCCAAAAAATACGACTTGATAGATTTTGACCTAGGCGTGAAAATCACAGGGGCAGGTTTTCCTGTATATAAAGGTAAAGGAGCACGTCTTCAACGCGCATTAATCAATTTCTTCCTGGATGAAGCCCGCGCTTCCGGTTACGAAGAAATCATGCCACCGACGGTAGTAAACACTGCATCAGGTTACGGAACAGGACAACTTCCCGACAAAGAAGGACAAATGTATCATTGCGAAGTAGATGATTTGTACTTAATTCCAACTGCAGAAGTTCCTGTAACCAATATTTATCGTGACGTGATTTTGGACGAAAAACAATTGCCTATCAAGAATTGTGCATACACTCAATGTTTCCGTCGTGAAGCCGGATCTTACGGCAAAGACGTACGTGGCTTGAACCGTTTGCACGAATTCTCAAAAGTAGAACTGGTACGCATTGACAAACCCGAACATTCCAAACAGTCACATCAGGAAATGTTGGACCATGTAGAAGGTCTATTGAAGAAATTAGAGCTCCCCTATCGCATTCTCCGCCTTTGTGGTGGTGATATGAGTTTTACAGCTGCACTTTGCTTTGACTTTGAGGTTTACTCGGAAGCACAACAACGTTGGCTGGAAGTAAGTTCTGTATCCAATTTCGATACGTATCAGGCTAATCGCCTGAAATGCCGTTACCGTTCTGCCGAAAAGAAAACAGAATTATGCCATACTTTGAACGGTTCCGCACTAGCTTTGCCGCGTATTGTTGCAGCCTTATTAGAAAATAACCAGACTCCGGAAGGTATCCGCATCCCTAAAGCATTAGTTCCTTATTGCGGATTCGAGATGATTGACTAATAACAGCTAATTACATATATTGAATGTCATTCTGAGTATTGTTCAGAATCCGATCTTTCCCGACAGATTCTGTCTTGTATGCAGAATGACATTCTTTTTATTATTTCAACCTGATTACTAACCATTTAACCTATTATTATGAATACTTCACAGAAAAATTTCATGGTACCTCTTGCCTTTGTAGGTATGATGTTTTTTGCAATTGGTTTTGCATTGGGCATTAACTCTTTCCTGATGCCGGTATTAGAACGGTCAATGGAAATGTCGGCTTCAGAATCCAATCTTCTGCTTGCCGCCACGTTTGTTCCATTCCTAATTTTTGGCATACCGGCCACCAAATGTATTGAAGCCATCGGTTACAAAAAAACAATGGCTCTTTCATTCATCATTTTCGCTATCGCTTTTGGACTATTCATCCAAGCAGCTGCTACAGAATCTATTGTATGGTTTCTTTTCGCCTCATTCATCTGTGGTGCCGCCAATGCAGTACTCCAAGCTTCAGTAAATCCATATGTAACTATTCTTGGACCTATAGAGTCTGCCGCAAAACGTATTTCCATCATGGGTATTTGCAACAAACTGGCTTGGCCTGCTACTACTCTTTTTATTACCTTAGTAATCGGCAAAACCATAGACCAAATTAAAATGGAGGATTTGTTCCAGCCATTTGGTATCATTATCGGTATTTTCGTTGTATTAGGCATTATCGCCTTAATGGCTCCGTTGCCTGAAGTAAAAGCTGCCGGAGAGGATGCCACCACAGATGCGGAAGAAGCGGTTGCCTGTCCTTATGCAGAAGGTAAAACTTCTATCATGCAATTTCCTCACTTGCTATTAGGAGTAATTGCTCTTTTCCTTTATGTAGGTGTGGAAACCATAGCCTTGGCAACTGCAACCGGATATGCCAAAGCATTGGAGCTGCCGGGTGACAATTACGGATTTATCCCTTCCATCGGTATGGTAGTAGGATACATTTGCGGCGCAACCTTAATCCCTAAATATCTGAGCCAGGCTACCGCAATGAAAATATGTGCCATCATAGCCATCATTGGTTCTGCACTAGTAGCGACCATGCCGGCTGAAATTTCAGTCTACTGCATATTCTTTATGGCATTAGGATGCTCATTAATGTGGCCCGCATTATGGCCTCTCGCAATGGCGGATCTCGGCAAATTCACCAAAGCCGGCTCTTCATTGCTAACCATGGCCATTGCCGGTGGAGCGGTTATGCCATGGGTGCGCGGTGTAGTTCAAGATGCAACTAGTTTCCAGACCTCCTATTGGATCTGTGTTCCCTGTTTCCTTTTCATTCTATATTATGGAATGATAGGATATAAAATCAGAACAAAGAAATAATCCTTTTTTCACATTAAAAACGAACTGCCGGCAAAATCAAAAACAGATTTATCATGATAGGCTCCAGCCGCCCCTCACAAAAGGGCGGCTTTTCTTTTGTCTTTAAAAAATATAATCCTACCTTTGCATAAATTATCAATTTGACAATCAACTCAGAAAAATAACTAACTTACAGTATAGCAAAATGAATAAGATTATTTCAAAAGAACATTTCTCGGAAAAGGTCTTTAAATTGGTTATAGAAGCACCTCTGATTGCTAAGTCGCGTAAGGCCGGACATTTCGTAATTGTTCGTGTCGGTGAAAAAGGAGAACGTATGCCACTTACTATCGCCGGTGCCGATCCCGTAAAAGGTACCATCACACTAGTAGTACAGGAAGTTGGTCTTTCTTCTACACGACTTTGTGAATTGAACGAAGGAGATTATATTACAGATGTTGTTGGTCCGCTGGGTAAAGCCACCCACATTGAAAATTTCGGAACTGTAGTCTGTGCCGGAGGAGGAGTAGGCGTTGCTCCGATGCTTCCTATCGTACAGGCTTTGAAAGCTGCCGGCAACCGTGTAATTACCGTATTGGCCGGACGTACCAAAGAATTAATTATCCTTGAGAAAGAAATGCGTGAAAGTTCTGATGAAGTAATCATTATGACAGACGACGGCTCATACGGGCATAAAGGATTAGTGACTGAAGGTGTGGAGGAAGTAATCAAACGTGAAACAGTAAACAAATGTTTCGCCATCGGTCCTGCCATCATGATGAAATTCGTTTGCCTGCTGACTAAAAAATATGAAATTCCCACAGACGTTTCTCTGAACACCATTATGGTGGATGGAACCGGCATGTGTGGTGCCTGCCGTATCACTGTAGGAGGCAAAACACGTTTTGTTTGTGTTGACGGTCCGGAATTCGACGGCCATCAAGTAGATTTTGACGAAATGCTGAAACGCATGGGAGCTTTCAAAGATATTGAAAAAGAAGAAATTCACAAACTAGACACCGAAAAGCCGATGACTTGTGAAGCGACTAAAGAACTGGACGGCCGGGATGCCGAATGGCGTGCAAGCTTACGTAAAGCCATGAAGCCTAAAGAACGAATGGCTATCCCTCGTGTAAAAATGAACGAATTGGATGCAGAATACCGTTCACATAGCCGTAAGGAAGAAGTCAATCTAGGTTGAGCGAAGAGCAAGCTGTAACGGAAGCAAAACGTTGTTTGGACTGCCCCAACCCTACTTGTATGAGCGGATGCCCCGTAGGAATCAATATCCCGAGATTCATCAAAAATATCGAACGCGGTGAATTCCTTGAAGCTGCCAAAACTTTAAAAGAAACCAGTGCATTACCTGCTGTCTGCGGGCGTGTATGTCCTCAAGAAAAACAGTGTGAATCACAATGCACTCATCTGAAAGCCGGACACGAAGCCGTTGCCATAGGCTATTTGGAACGTTTTGCTGCTGATTACGAACGTGAAAGCGGTCAAATATCCGTACCGGAAGTAGCGGAAAAGAACAATATAAAAGTAGCTGTTATCGGTTCAGGTCCTGCCGGACTCTCATTTGCCGGAGATATGGCTAAACAGGGATACGATGTCACTGTATTCGAAGCTTTACATGAAATAGGGGGCGTATTAAAATATGGTATCCCCGAATTCCGCCTACCAAATAAGATTGTAGATGTAGAAATTGACAATTTATCCAAGATGGGTGTCAAATTCATGAAGGACTGCATCGTAGGAAAGACAATCAGTGTGGAAGACTTGGAAGCAGAAGATTTCAAAGGTATATTTGTAGCATCAGGTGCCGGGCTCCCCAACTTCATGAATATCCCGGGTGAAAATTCTATCAATATCATGTCTTCCAACGAATATCTGACCCGTGTAAATCTAATGGATGCAGCCAGCGAGGATTCGGATACTCCTGTAACATTCGGCAAACGCGTAGCAGTAATCGGCGGTGGTAACACAGCTATGGACTCTGTCCGCACAGCACGCCGCTTAGGAGCAGAACGCGCAATGATTATTTATCGCCGTTCGGAAGAAGAAATGCCTGCCCGTCTGGAGGAAGTGAAACATGCTAAAGAAGAAGGTGTGGAATTCCTGACTCTGCATAACCCCATAGAATATATTGCCGATGAAAAGGGGCGTGTGAAACAAGTCGTTTTACAGAAAATGGAATTAGGCGAACCAGATGCTTCCGGCCGTCGCAGTCCGATAGCTATTCCAGGAGCAACAGAAACCATTGACATCGATATGGCAATAGTCAGCGTAGGCGTCTCCCCTAACCCGATTGTTCCCAGTTCCATCCCGGGATTGGAATTGGGACGCAAAGGAACAATTGCCGTAAATGAAAATATGCAATCGTCAATCCCGACTATTTATGCCGGTGGCGATATTGTGCGTGGTGGAGCTACAGTTATCCTTGCAATGGGTGACGGACGTAAAGCAGCTGCTTCCATGCATGCACAACTCTCCTCCAAATAAATATTATCATTTTCACTAATTTAGCCCGTTATTAAAAATTAACGGGCTATTTTTATTCTATACCGAAAATAAATCACACAGATAGAATGGACCCCATAAATCCATATAGACCTATATCGCCTATCTGACCAATGTACTGACATCAATTGAAATACATACCATGAATATGAACTCTGTCACTATATCTGGAGATAAAATACAAAACTTTATTACCAAATATTGAGGTAACTATCTAAATGTCTATATGAAGTGTGCTCCATAACAACAAAAGAGGTGTAAACGAATCCTTTTATTAACCAAATAAAATTTAAAATATTCACATTATAAACAATTAATAACTCAAATTTAACCAGCATTAAACTCACTCCAGATTACTTTTGTTACCAATTATAATCATAAAGAAAAAACGAATGACCCAGAGGGTAAATTTTAGCATATTATTCTGCACTATCAGTATACTGACAGCACAAGCACAATGGAACAAACAGGACTCGATTCGTTTACAGGAGCTATTGAATGGAGATGGAGAACTAAAAATTAACACAGAAGCCGTAAAGTCTATCCATTTCGACTTTAAATCGGACAAAGACAATATAAAAGGTACTCCATTCATGTCCGAAGACAAACCGTGGATGAAGTTTCTGAAAGACTTGCCTAAAAACTTCGGCGACACAACCAAATGGGTACGCCCTAACTTTGTGCGTCTTACTCCCTACACTCCTTACACCACATGGCATGAAGATCCGGTTAATGATCCCATTTTCTTGAAAAGAAAAGACTCTCTGACAATGTCATGGAAACTAAATATCAAACTGATTCCCGGTTTGCGAAACGGCTATGTAATATTACCTGCCGGCATGGATCAAACGGTAACTCCCAGTAATAACCCATTAATAGGAGACTGGATGCCGACAATTTTCTGTATGAATCTTTAACCAAACGAGGACGTGCCATCCGACGTAATCGTAATCGTGCCAAAGGTTGGAAAATCTATCAAAGTTACGTACCAACCCGACAGGATTCTATCTTGTTTCCTAGAATCAGCAAAGTATCTGAACAAGATTCATTGCCCAAACAAGACACTTTGCTTATCAAAAAGGATTCAGCAATTATTAACCAAAACTCATTACTTCTTAAAGACAAAATAAACGGCAAGGACCAGACAAAGAAAAGCCGCTAAATGATTCCACTTCAGTTCTGTTTTAAATGCCCAAACAGAAAATAATGTAAATACAGCCAATGTGATAACTTCTTGAATCACCTTGAGTTGCATAATATCAAACGGTCCTCCACTATCTTTAAACCCAAGACGATTGGCAGGAACCTGAAGACAATATTCAAAAAAAGCAATTGCCCAACTAAATGCAATCACACCAATCAACGGAAGGGCTGCAAACCAACTAAACTCTTGTCGCATTTTTAAATGACCATACCAAGCAAACGTCATAAAGACATTTGAAAAAATCAGCAATATTACTGAATAAATACCATGAGACAACATATATTTTAATCTATTTTTTATCCGGAAACAATCTGCCTATAATATCCATTACGCTTTTAACAATTGCATATCAACAAGCATTTTTGGAGTGCAAAGATAATGGAAATAATCGAATTAAGAATAATACAATGAGTTATTGCCGTAACAAACATGTTTTATTTCCAATGAACAAAAAAGCAACCAACTCCACTCTTTCAATCTGCTATTTGTTAAGAAAAAAGTTTGTTTGCTAAACCATGTTATAACAAGCGTTTTTTTATTTCTAAAATTTGGAACTATCTCAAGAATACGTACCTTTGCATTGTGTTTTTCATAGTATTAGATTTAAGGTTAACAAAAGATTGGCTGTCTGGGAAGATAGCCTTTTTTATTTTCTCCTTGCCTAGTCCCCCAAATAGTGTTACAGCTAAAAATGCAACAAAATGAAAAAGGCAGAAACAAAGAAGAATCACTTGTAAAAATAGGGGGAGTATAACAGGACAATGTTTTTCCCACATCAGAAAACATGTTTTTTACACGTACGCCCCATATAGTTATACGTACGTACAAACTCATGCGGACGTATATGAAATCTTATATGTCCAGAATAAAATTCCACATCAAAGATAAGGACGTTTTTTAAAAAGAATCAAGAGCTTTTCAAAAAAGATAACCGCCTTTTAAAAAAAGAAAAGGAGCTTTTTTAAAAACGTCTTGATCTTTTTTACCGTTGCCAAGACTTTGTAAGCCATTATTCTATGGAAGTACAAACCCCTTATGCACACTTCTTGCGAGAAAAAGCCTGAAAACACCCTACTTCCTATCAAGCCTGGAATAGCCTATAAAAAATAGATATAACTGAGGACAAGCATGTTACACGAAAATATGTTTCAGAACGTTATGAGAGCATAAGTGAGAACAAATATTTTTACCATCTGCATATAAGTTGTTTATAATTAGCCTGTTATACATGCAGTGATGGCATAAGGACATAAACACCCGAACTTCCTAATAAGTACGTCAAGAACATTTCCGGAAGTTATCAGAGAACAAAACGATCCTTTAAGAACCAAAATCCTCCCCACAATTTTGCAAATAAACCTCAAACAGACCGAAAGAATTGCTTTTTAAAAAACTTATTTTTCAATTGAAAGGACAGAGGAGCACTCTTTACAAGGCAAAGTTGTTTAAAAAGAAAGATAAAGAGTTGCTCGCAAATCAGGTTTTTCTAGCTTGCTCAAGAACTTTCTATTTATCATAAACTTCAAACTTTATTAAATCATTAAACCATTTCTACCCAATATTTGTCATTTAGTAAACAATAAATAGATTAGATTATGGAAAAAATTATTGAGAGAAATGTCCCTATCGCAGAAGAGAATGTAACATTGTCAGGACAACCGGCAACGAATATGTTCGAAGACTGGGGTGAGGACATAACTGAAACAGATCTTTTGCATGAAGAAAAAGATAAAGGATTCTCCCCCAAAAAGAATCCCCAAAAACTGATGAAAGAAATGGATCAAATAGTGCAGGATGACATTAAAAACATTCATTAATAACCATTCATCCAATCCCCTTTATTATTTTACATTTGTCCTAGACTTGTATACGAAAATCACTTGACGAAAAGAGTATAAGGACAACTGAATACAAATAAATTGGAAACAGCTGCCATAAAAAACAGTTGTTTCCAATTTCAATTATGAACAAAATCTCTATGACGACAAATTAATTAAGATAACAACACAAGTCTTGATGCCATCCTATTGGAGCGTTATTCACCTCAGTAGGGGTGAAATGATTTATCGCAATCACATTCCTCACCCCACGTACTATATCTTTTGTAAACAACGCTGCAAGTCCTAATCCCATTCCCCATACTAACACAATAAAAAACGTTCTCATATCCTAATATATTTAAATGGTTATTCTTATGATAAAGAGAAAACAATTCCTATGCCAAAACCAGACTGGTATTGATTATCAATCAAATACATTAAGAACAAACTATTTTCAAAGAAAAAGGTCCACATTTTCATTGTAGAATATTTCTACACTTTCCCCAACAAATCAGACATGTGCATCACCTTGTATCCGGCACAACAAACAACAGGAAGGATACCTTTGTAACATTCTTCCCCATCTAAATACATTGATAATATTGATAGTTGGTTAGCTGCACACAAGTACAAACAACTAACTATAAGCAGTCTCGTTATAATCCCCCAACAACAAAACAGCCATATCAACTATAAATCGTGTTCATTCATCCCAGGCAACAGTTCTTCCTGAATATTTGTCATGCTTCTCCACAAACTATACCGTGCTTCAGGATTCATTTTTTCTAGAGAATATAAAACATCTTTCATATTTGAACGATTCGACAAACTTTCATAAGGACAATTTTTGATCTGTTTACGAAAACCGAGGATACGTGCCATTTCAATTAAATCCGCTTCATGTACCAAGCACATAGGACGAATAATTGTCATCTCAAATTTACGCATCACTAATTTAGGAGGCATCGTACTGAACGCTCCCTGAAAAGTAATATTCATCAACAAAGTTTCCAAGATATCATCCATATGATGTCCTAAAGCAATCTTATTGCACCCTTGCTCCTTTGCCACCGTGAACAAAGCTTTTCTCCGATTCCAAGAACAAAGGAAACAGGGAGACTTCCGAGTATCGGTACTCAGATCAAAAAAAGTTTCATAATGCACAAACGGCACCCCTAAATCCTCTGAGTAGCCTTTCAGATATTCCAAATCAGATTGATAAGGAATATTTGTCATGCCTACATGCACAGCTATCACTGCAAATTTCGGTTTCAAAATACGTGAACGCCTTGCCAATAACTCCAATAGAGCCAAAGAATCCTTTCCACCAGAAAGAGCTATCAAAATTTTATCACCATCCTCAATCAAGCGATACTTTACCACCCCCTTGTTAAAGCGTTGCTCCAACCTTCGCATTATTTTCTCGTCTTCCGTAAATTGTGCCATACATCTTCTTTAAAAATAGGGCACAAAAGTACATGAAAAGAATGATTTATGGAAGATTTAACAAAATAGAATTATTAAAGCATGAGAATTCCAATTAATCTTTGTATTTTTGAATCTAAATAATACGGATTATAAACTAACTATGTACAAAAAATATATCATTGGTTTATTTACTTTATGCTGCGCAGGCAACACTGCGGCACAAAGCTTGGCACAAGCCAAACAACTTTTCCTGAACGGAGAATTTGAACAAGCCAAACCAGCTTTCCAAAAGCTGGTAAAGCAAGCCCCTTCTAATGCCAATTATAATTATTGGTATGGCGCATGTTGTTATGAAACAGGAGAAAAAAAAGAAGCACAGCCCTACCTTGAAAAAAGCGCCGCCCGCAAAGTCATTGACGCATACCGCTATTTAGGGAAACTATATTATGATATCTATCGGTTTGACGATGCCGTAGATAACTACGAACAACACATAGAATGGTTGGAAAAGAAAAAACGCCCTACCGAAATGGCTGAAGCAGAGCTGGAACAAATAAAGCAAGCAGCCCGTATGATAAAAGGAGTGGAAAACATTACTGTAATAGATAGTTTTGTAGTCGATAAAAATGATTTTCTGAAAGCATATAAAATCAGTAGAGAATCGGGAGCACTCTATCACGATCCTACCATATCCGGGACTGTCTATCAAACCGAAATGGGCAATAAAGTACTTTACGGGAACAAAAGCACAGACGGCAAAATGCAACTCTACTCCCGTATCCGTCTGTTGGACGGCTGGAGCGAGCCCGAACCCCTCATGTCCCTTAATGAACAGGGAAATGTAAACTATCCCTTCTTAATGTCAGATGGCATTACCTTGTATTATGCATCGGATGGAGAAGGCTCTTTGGGGGGGTACGATATTTTTGTAACTCGCTATGATTCGGAAAATGGCAATTATCTTCGTCCCGCTAATATAGGAATGCCATTTAACTCTCCCGCCAATGACTATATGTATGCCATTGATGAATTCAACAATATTGGCTGGTTTGCTTCAGACCGCTATCAGCCTGATAACAAAGTCTGTATCTATGTGTTTGTACCGAACTCTTCAAAAGAAGTATACAATTACGAAAGTACAGACGAACAGATCATTATAAATGCAGCCAGCCTACATTCTATCCGTACCACCTGGAAAGATGAAGAGAAAGTACGAACCGGCAAGCAACGCCTAGCGGCAATAATGTATGCCAAAGAATCCGGAGAACAACAAAAAGACTTCACCTTGATAATAGATGACTCTGCTGTTTACCACACATTGAACGACTTCCGCTCTGCCGAAGCACGTAAACTTTATCAGCAAAGAATACAAAAGCAGAAGGATTATGACAACCTGAAGAAAAATCTGGATGACAAACGCGAACAATATGCCCAAGGGAACAGTGCACGAAAGAAGAATTTGACACCCGCCATTTTGGAATTGGAAAAACGTACTGAACAACTTCTGAAAGAAATGGCCCAACTGGATATCAGCGTCCGCAACGAAGAAATAAAGAAGTTGAAACACTAATACAAAGATATTTATGGAAGTATTTATTATCATAGCGCTCATCTTGGCAGGAGTACTTCTCTTTATTGTAGAGGTTTTCCTTATTCCCGGCATCAGTATAGCCGGAATAGCATCGGCCATCTGCCTGCTATATGCCAACTATTACGCTTTCGACACATTAGGACCGATAGCAGGATTCATTACTTTGATAGCATCCGTCCTAAGTTGCATAGCCATTATCATCTGGTTTATGCACTCAAAAACCATGGACAAGCTTTCTTTGAAGAAAACACTGGATTATAAAATCGATCCCCTAAAAGGAACCCATATCCGCATCGGAGACAAAGGCATAGCAATAACCCGCCTTGCACTGATAGGCAATGCAAACTTTAATGGACACATCATCGAAGTGCGCTCTGCCGATGGCTTGATTGATGAGAATACCCCCATTTATGTAGAAAGAATGGTTGAAGGAACGGTGATTGTACGCAAATTCAACCTATGATAGAAAAATGACTTACAAATACGATTTTATCAAATTTCTTGATTGACATTCTCATTCAAGTATATTTTAGACAATAGTGAAAACAGCAGAGATTCGATGTGGAGCTGTTCAAATATAAATATTTACTTTTAAACAATTGATTATTATGATCGAACCCAACTATCTTCCTTTCATCCTTATAGGAGGTGGAATTATTTTCGTGGTACTATTCTTTCATTATGTACCATTTTTCCTCTGGCTGTCTGCCAAAGTTTCGGGAGTACGCATTTCATTGGTGCAATTATTCTTAATGCGCATCCGTAATGTTCCTCCTTATGTCATTGTCCCAGCAATGATTGAAGCACATAAAGCTGGCTTAAGTAACATAACCCGAGATGAATTGGAAGCTCATTATATGGCAGGCGGGCATGTAGAAAAAGTAGTACACGCACTAGTATCCGCATCCAAAGCCAACATCGAACTGTCTTTCCAAATGGCAACTGGTATTGACCTAGCCGGCCGTGACGTATTCGAAGCCGTGCAAATGTCAGTAAACCCTAAGGTTATTGACACTCCTCCCGTTACTGCTGTAGCCAAAGACGGCATACAGCTTATAGCTAAAGCTCGTGTCACTGTACGCGCCAATATCCGCCAATTAGTAGGAGGTGCCGGAGAAGACACGATTCTAGCACGTGTTGGTGAAGGTATCGTGTCCTCTATCGGATCGTCCGAAAATCACAAATCCGTATTGGAAAATCCTGATTCTATCTCTAAATTAGTACTCCGCAAGGCTTAGATGCCGGTACGGCCTTCGAAATCCTGTCTATTGATATAGCTGATATTGATATAGGCAGAAATATTGGAGCTGCTTTACAAATAGACCAGGCCAATGCCGACAAGAATATTGCACAAGCCAAAGCAGAAGAACGCCGTGCGATGGCCGTCGCTTTGGAACAGGAAATGAAAGCCAAAGCAGAAGAGGCCCGTGCGAATGTAATTCAGGCAGAGGCCGAAGTGCCCAAGGCCATGGCGGAAGCATTTCGTAGTGGCAACCTAGGCATTATGGACTATTACCGCATGAAGAATATACAAGCAGATACCTCCATGCGTGAAAATATTGCAAAACCCGAAACAACTTTCGGTAATGAACCATTAAGCAAATAAAACTAGTATTCAACGATTAATGTATTTTTCTTGGATGCGAATGAAACTGTTTTTCTCTTTATCATGCTAATATCAATGAAAGTTTATAAATCCGTGGCATCTACATCTAAGAAATAATCTGTTTGTATACCCATTAAAAAGACAAGAAATATAACATCAATTATACAGACCATTAACCACAAAAAAAAGATTATGAAAAAATATTATGCAGAATCTGAGTTGATTATCAATCCCGACGGCTCTATTTTTCACCTTCATATCAAACCGGAACAGCTGGCAAATAAAATAATTCTAGTAGGTGACCCTGGGCGTGTAGCATTAGTAGCTTCTCATTTCGAAACTAAAGAATGTGAAATAGAAAGCCGTGAATTCAAGACCATTACCGGTACTTATAAAGGGAAACGTCTCACCGTAGTTTCCACCGGTATAGGTTGTGACAATATAGACATTGTGATGAATGAATTAGATGCTTTGGCCAATATTAATTTCAATACCCGTTATGAAAAAGACCACTTACGCCAATTGGAATTAGTACGTATCGGTACATGTGGCGGATTACAGCCTTATACTCCCGTTGGCACCTATATTTGTTCTGAAAAGTCTATCGGTTTTGATGGACTACTCAATTTCTACGCCGGACGCAATGAGGTTTGCGATCTGAAATTCGAACAAGCTTTTATAAATTACATGGGTTGGGAAGGTAATGTATGCATCGCCCACCCATACGTCATTGATGCCGACCGGGAATTAATAGACCGCATCGCGCAAAATGATATGGTCCGTGGCATAACTATCGCCGCAGGAGGTTTCTTTGGCCCGCAAGGACGAGAACTCCGTATTCCACTGGCCGATCCTGAACAGAATGAAAAGATTGAGAAATTTGAATACAATGACTATCGCATCACTAACTTTGAAATGGAAAGTTCCGCCCTTGCCGGATTAGCACGCCTGATGGGACACAAAGCCATGACTGTATGTATAGTAATTGCCAACCGACTAATAAAGGAAGCCAATACCGGCTATAAAAACTCTATTGATGGTTTGATAGAAAAAGTCTTGGAAAGAATATAATTCCCAATTTAGTTGTCTATATAATATGGATAAAATTCACCGGATCATCTATCAATACTTATTCTTATTATCATCCAGAAGAAGATTGGCATAAACAGATTTTTTACAGAATAAGCCAACTCTTTTTACCTAACAGGGGACATCGCTTCATAGAAGACCATTTTTTGTAAAAAAACAACAAGATGTCCCCTCATAAAACAAATAAAAATATGGAAACCAGTTTCAAACAAACAACTAGTAATAAAGTAGAACGTTACCGTCTTTTCCTCCCTCAGTTTGAACTTTTAATATCAGATGAAAAAGAAGAAATAAGTGTTTTGGCCAATACTGCCGCTGCTCTTCGGGAAGCCTTCGGCTTTTTTTGGGTAGGTTTCTATCTGGTTAAAGACGGCCAACTTATTTTAGGACCTTTTCAGGGAAGCACCGCCTGTTATCGCATCCATAAAGGAAAGGGAGTATGTGGAACCTCATGGTCAGAAGCTCGAACCTTGATAGTGCCCAATGTAGAACAATTCCCCGGACATATAGCCTGCAGTTCTCTTTCCCGCTCCGAAATTGTTGTTCCTATTCTTGCTAATGGACAAGTAAAGGGAGTATTGGATATTGACAGTAATCTATTAAACTCTTTTGATGAGACAGACCGCCGTTATTTAGAAGAAGTAACAGCCATCGTAGCTAAAACATTATATTATTAACCAAATGAAAATGATAAACCAAGATACAATCTGCGCCATTGCCACCGCCCAGGGAGGAGCCATCGGAATAATTCGTGTATCTGGCCCAAAAGCGATTGAAATAACGTCACGCATATTTACACCCGCCACAGGCAAGCCACTGACAGAACGAGCACCATATACTCTTACTTTCGGAAAGATTTGTTCCCCAAAGCGAAAAATTAATAATACACTTTTCCAAAAAACGAGTGAAATTCCGCAAGAAAAAAGTGAAACGTTACAAAAAAAAGAATCAATTATACCTTCTGCAGAAGAAGTAATAGACGAAGTTTTAATTTCTTTGTTCCGTGCCCCTCATTCTTATACCGGTGAAGACAGTACGGAAATCATGTGTCATGGTTCATCCTATATCCTGCAGCAAGTTATACAACTCCTGATCTATAATGGATGTCGTGCCGCTCTACCAGGTGAATACACCCAACGTGCTTTTCTAAACGGAAAAATGGACTTGAGCCAAGCCGAAGCTGTGGCCGATCTGATAGCCTCATCGTCTGCCGCCACCCATCGCCTAGCCATGAGCCAAATGCGTGGAGGATTCAGTAAAGAACTTTCTAACCTGCGTAACCAATTGCTTCATTTCACTTCGTTAATGGAATTAGAACTGGATTTCAGTGATCATGAAGAACTAGAATTCGCCAATCGTGACGAACTGAGCAGTCTAGCTACCCATATCGAACAAGTTATTGCCCAGCTAGCTCATTCTTTCAGTGTAGGAAACGCAATCAAGAATGGCATTCCTGTAGCAATTATCGGAGAGACGAATGCTGGAAAATCCACCTTACTGAATGCGTTGCTGAATGAGGAAAAGCCATTGTCAGTGATATCCATGGAACGACCCGTGACGTAATAGAGGATACGATCAATTTACAAGGTGTCACATTCCGATTTATTGATACAGCTGGAATCCGCCAAACGAACGATACAATAGAAAATCTAGGGATAGAACGTACTTTCCAAAAGATGGACCAAGCATATGTCATTTTATGGATGATAGACTCTACAGATGCCCAAAGACGGTTCGAAGAATTAAAAGCCGAAATTCTTCCACACTGCGAAGGGAAAAAGATGATTATTTTATTTAATAAGTCAGATCTGTTACTAGCAATACAAAAAGAAGAGTTGTCAGCTATATTTGCTGACATGAAAGTGGAAAAACTATTTATCTCAGCAAAGAAAAGGGAAAATATAACGATCCTGGAAAAAAAGTTAGTACAGGCAGCCGCCTTACCAGAAATCAACCAAAACGATATTATCATTACAAATGTACGCCATTACGAAGCATTAACACGAGCATTGGATTCTATTCATAGAGTACAGGAAGGATTGCAATTGGGATTATCAGGAGATTTGGTAAGTGAGGATTTAAGACAATGTATCCACGAACTAAGTGAGATTGTTGCAGAAGGAGGTATAACCTCGGAAGAAACATTGCAAAATATATTTCAAAACTTTTGCATCGGCAAATGATGGCTTGTAAACAGCCATAAGCAACCATAACCATTTAGAATAAAGTCGCTGTATTTCAGCGACTTTTATTTTTGTATCTATTCCTGTCAATTCTGACAGACTGCCGATTTTCAGCATCTTTTTGCACCATAATTCTACCGCCGAACAAATAAGCAGGCTCCTCGCACTCATCATAGCGACATCTTAGGCACGATGTGAGACGCTATGAGAATGAGCGGAACCGCTATAGAAGACACAGCGTGAGACGCTGTGAGAAATTGTGAGACGCGTTGAGACGAAATCGACGAAATTAAAGGCGACTAATATATGGAGGTACAGAGAAAATGCCAGTGGTGCGGCAAACCATTTATAGCACACACGATGGTAACACGGTTTTGCAGCAAATCGTGTACAGAAAAAGCGTATAAAGACAGGAAGCGTAAGCAGAAATTGCAGGAGTACGAAGCGAGACAAAACGAGCAGCCGATGCAGGAGGTCGGCATTGTGGGAGGCAAACCGTTCCTCTCTCCAGCCGAAGCCGCTACCCTTTTAGGCATCAGTCGTGCCACCATCTATCGGCACATGGCAGCCGGTATTATTAGGGCTTTGCAACTTCGTGGGCGTACCATCATACGCAAATCCGACATTGAAAAGATGTTCGACAATGCGCCCGACTACAAGAAACGCAGCTATGGACGGAAACAGACCGTCCTCTATTACACCACGAATGAGATTTTGGAGAAATACCAAATCCAGAAGAAAACCCTGTATCGTCGTTGCAAACTATACAACATCCCAAAGGTTGAAGAGGGTAGCCGTGTGTTCTACAACCGCACCCTCATAGACAAGTATTTTGCCGACCTTGCCGAAGAAATCAATCCGGACTGTTATTACACGCCGGAACAGGTCATGGAAAAATACGGTATGAGCCGCAATGCCGTTGTCACCTTTGCCCTGCGGCACAACATTCCCCGAATCAACCGCCATCACGAGGTGTATTATTCCCGTGCCCATATAGACGCTATCAAAGAAAAGCAGGACAAGCTGAATCCCGACTATTATACCTATTCGGAAATCACCGAGAAATACGGGCTTACCAAGATAAACATCAGCTATTATGTCAACAAATACGATATAACGAGGTTCAAGCAAGGAAGCCGGACTATGGTATTACGCACCGAGTTTGACAAAGTATATCGTGAGCACCGAGACGGTACATATACACCCAAAAAGCGCGAAAGCAAATCCGGTCAGCAGGAGCAGAAAGAGCCTTTTACAATTCCCGACGGATATTATTCGTCAGAACAGATTGCAGTCACATATCAGATGACCAAGAAAACCATTTGCAGGCTGTGCTGTGAAAACGACATCCCGAAAATCAGTCATGGAGGGTTCAACTATTACGAACAACTGGCAGTAAACCGTTTCTTCGCCAAATACAAGGCAGCTGACAATATCAAAGAATGGATTGGCGCAGAACAGATGGAAGAAATATACGGTATGAGCAAAGATGCCAGATGCTCGTTTGTACATCGCCACAAAATCCCCTCACGTGTAGTCTATGGCAAAGTCCAATACTCCAAAGACCATATCGACATAATCAAGAACGGCGGTTTCGACCAACGCGAAAAGTATTACAGCGTAGCTGAAGCCATGGAAAAATATGGTTTGCGCAGAGATGATATCTATAACTATGCACGCTATAACAACATCCGAAAAATGCACCACGGCAAATCCATGTTCCTGCTAATAGAGGATTTTGATAATGTGATGGCTGAAAAATCCGTCACCTGAAAATTATTCCATTGCAGATAGGAAAATTATTCAACAATGGGCATGGTCTGCATTGAACCATTTTGTTGGTTTGCAGCAAATTATTAACAACAATATAATATAGTAGAGTATGCACGAATGTAAAACTGTAACATTGAGGACAAGACCTCTAAAGAACAAAATGTTGTCGTTCTATCTGGATTATTATCCGGGATATAGAGACAAGGAAACGATGAAAGTAATCCGTCATGAATCGCTTGGCATTTATATCTATGCCAACCCGAAGAACAAACGGGAGCAGAATTTCAACGATGTAATGACCGAGAAAGCCGAAGCCATCCGTTGCCGCAGATTTGAATCTGTCGTAAATGAACGGTATGACTTCTTCGACCGGTACAAACTAAAGGGTGATTTCTTGGAATACTATCGTCAGCAGCTCCGCAAGCGCGATCAGAAATGGGAGTTCGTTTATCTCCATTTCAAGAACTTCGTACACGGCAAATGCACCTTTGAAGAAATAGACATCGACCTGTGCAACAAGTTTCGGGAATACCTTCTGAGCGCCAAAAAACTAAGACGCAGCGGACGTATCACACGAAACTCTGCATCAGGATACTGGTCTACTTTCAGAGGATTCTTGAAAATACTATATCGCAATGGGATGATAAAGACCAATGTCAATGACTTCTTGGAAAAGATTGAAACAGAAGACACTATGAAAGAGGCTTTATCTGTTGAAGAATTGTACCAGTTAGCTGAAACGCCATGTAAAAAGCCTATTGTGAAAATCGCATCGCTGTTTTCCTGTATGACCAGCTTGCGCATCAGCGATATCCTCGCCCTACGTTGGGAAGACATAGTGGACTACTCTGCCGGAGGGAAATGTGTGCATATCATCACACAGAAAAACAAAGCGGAAGACATCATTCCCATCAGCGAGGAGGCATTAGGGCTGATAGGATACAGTTCTGAGAAGAAAGGTCTGGTCTTCAAGGGACTTATGCGTAGTTGGACACAAGTACCAATGAAAGAGTGGATTCGTTCTGCCGGAATAACCAAGAACATAACATTCCATTCGTATCGTAGAACATTCGCAACCCTTCAAGGGGCTGCCGGTACAGACATCCGTACCATACAAAGCATAATGGCGCACAAAAGCATCACCACCACGATGCGTTACATGAAAGTCGTGGACAGCAACAAGCGTGAAGCCAGCAAGAAAATCACTCTGATACGCAAGGGGTGAACACCCCTATTTTGCCCCATTATATAGCTTAGAGTATGATTTCCGATAAATTATCATACTCTAAGCCTATATTTCTTAAAAATTGACCGATTTACTGCACTTGTTTATAACTATCTGGAAATGTGCTTATAACTTTGCACTATCATTTCATCCAAACAACAATAGATTATGACAGATAGTATTCAAATTCACAGGAAAAAGGCAAGTTTCATACTTGCGGTAAGCGTTACTTCATACTCGGTAATCGCCACTTATCTTTACAACTGCCATCAAATAAACCTGATGGAATATACCACACCTATTATATTGAGTATCGTACTCTTAACTCTTTCATGCGCGTTTTCTCAAAGATTTTTCTATCGCCACCTTATCAAGAATAACGTATGTATTTCTTTGGGCAAGCAAAAAGAATCCATCCCACTTGAAATCACGCAGCCATCTGATACCCTTACCCCGGAAGTAGAAGTTATGGAAGTTATAGAAGTGCCGACTGTAAAGAATGATTACACAGATGGTTATGACGAACGCATAGCTGAAATAGAACGGGAAAAGGCAGAGCAGAAAGCTGACATCATGCGTGTCATGCACGAATATACCACATATAGTATGGCTGAATTTCTTTCAAAAGATGACCTTATTACGCTTCACGAAAACATAGAGTGCTTTGCCCATGGGCAATGTGATTTATACAAGCCCATACGTTCCAAATTCGACACCCCATTAAACACTCTTGATATACGGCATTTTGTATGGAATATCGGTATAAGGTTGAATATCTCGGTGGAAAAATGCGCAGAATTCATAAAAGCCATATTCCCACACGAATTGAAAAATGCTACTCTGTTCTATCTATCAAAAAATCTACGGACTACAGGTATTTGTAAAATCCCACTTGATATTCCCCTAAAAGGAGAGTATTATTTCAATTGCCTCAAAAAAGCAGATGATGAGACAGCTGGTTCTGACCGACTGAAATGATTCCGTCGCTGACTGAAAAATTACCCTCTGCTGACGAAGGTCTGCATAGTATCATTGTGTTGGTTTGCAGCATGTTTAACAAATAAAACATTTGAATCATGTCTAAGAATCAATTCACATTCAATGACCTTCCGAAGTGCTGGGAGAGTTATGCGACCGAATCGCAAGTATGGAAAGTTTGCTGACCGAAAAACTTTCCAAGCAGAACGAAGTCAAGGAGAACACGCACGTCCCCATGACCGTGCAGGAGGCTTGCGCCTATCTCAAAATGCCGCTATCGACCTTTTATTACAAGGTTAAAAAGGACGATATTCCGGTTATAAAACAAGGCAAGCACCTCTACATCTATCGTGATGAGCTGGATAAATGGCTGGAGTCGTCCCGTAAGACCGCCGTTCTGCAAAGTTTCGAGGAAGAGAATGATGCGTTGCTCGCTTCCCATCGCCGTAAACCAAACTCTAAAAACTGGTAGGCTATGGAGAAGACGAACAATAACATCCCATCTGCTGAGGAACTGGCTATTTACATAAAGGAGGCTACCGTGAGCGTAAATACCAAATACGAACAGTCGCCTGTGGTGCTTATGGTGGATGACTCCATTATCGGAACATTGGGCAACTTCAGTGCATCCATCGGTAAAGCCAAGAGCAAGAAGACTTTCAATGTATCAGCCATTGCCGCTTCCGCATTGGCCAATGGCACTGTACTCCATTACCGTTCATCGTTCCCGGAAAATAAACGGACGATATTGTATATCGACACCGAACAAGGAGAGCCTCATTGCCAAAAGGTGCTACAACGCATTCTATGTTTGGCAGGACTACCAAAGGATGCCGATTCTGACAATCTGATTATGTTAGGTCTGCGGAAATATTCTCCCGAAATGAGACTTGCAATAGTCGAACAGGCCATTGGCACAATTCCGAATTTGGGATTGGTCATTATAGATGGCATCAGGGATTTTATGTATGACATCAATTCTCCGAATGAAGCCACCAATATAATCTCCAAATTCATGCAGTGGACTGACGACCGTCAGATTCATATCCACACCATCCTGCATCAGAACAAGAATGACGAACATGCCCGTGGTCACATTGGCACGGAACTCAACAACAAGGCGGAAACCATCATGCAGGTGGAAGTGGATAAAGATGATAAAGCAGTCAGCTGTGTTGAAGCCATTCATATCCGAGACCGGGAATTTGAACCTTTCGCTTTCCGCATAAACGAATGTGCCTTGCCTGAACTAGTGGAATCCTATATATCCAAAGAAAAGAAACTCGGACGACCGACCAAAGAACCTTTTGAGCCATATAAGGAAATCCCGGAGAGCGTACATCGTGCTGCGTTGGATGCCACTTTTGCCGATGGCAATATTACCGGTTACGACAACTATCTGGAGCGACTGAAAAACGGCTACGGATTACAGGGCGTAAAACTCGGTCATAACAAAGCGGTCAAAGTAGCTACCTTTCTCGGCAATAAACGGATGGTGATAAAAGAAGGGAAAGAATACCAATTCAATCCTGACTACCATTATTAATCTTGATGCAATTATTATATACCGGAAACTTTACTTTAGTGTCGGGGCGTACATATAGGAATAAAGCAAAGTGGTCAAGGATTGCAGTATGCAGTATTCATTCTCTACCCTTTTATAGTAGGATATGTCAAATTCTGATTCCAATCCGTCTGCCGATTCTGTGCGTACATCCTATACGGCTTGCCGTGAAGCATCAACAGGTAACTGTTGCGAGATATGCCAAGGTATAACCTCACTGCGTTACGGTTGTACATTGGCGTCCTTGCCTGCTCAGAGACTTCGCCGGTGCGGTACTCGCAAGCTCGCACCTATTCACTATTATAACAACGATTTATATGGAACAAAATATTGAAGAACAAACACAATCTCCAGAGGAGAAAAAAGAGACAAGATCCGTCTTTATCGGAGCAAAAGTAACTCCCGGTCAGAAGGAGTATATAAAATCACAGGCCAATCAATGCGGTATGACGGTAAGCGATTACTTGCTTGCCTGTGCATACAACTACCGCCCCAGACCGAGGCTCACAAAAGAAGAAACAGACCTGTTGCAGAATCTGGACAACTGTCGGTCAGACCTTGTAAAATACACTTCTGCACTTCGTGGAATGTCCACAAAGCAACGAATGATATTGTTCAATCAGGTGCCGTTCATGGTAGGCTGCTCAAAGAACTTGGCAATATTGCTGAAAGCGTCTGCCAATTTCTCAACGCCGTAAAAGAGAGAAATAAGATTCCATCTAACGAAAAATCCGAAGAAGTATGATAGCAAAAGCTAAAGCAATATCGCATGGCATAAACGCCATCCGTTATATTACCGGCGAATCTCTGAAGAAAAAACATCCGGAGAAAATCTATCGGGTATTGGACAATCTGATGCCGTCGCAACCGGACACTATGGGGATATGGAACTCCATGCAACTGACCTTATCACGCTTCAAACCCATCAAAAACTCGGTCATCAGAATCGAACTAAGCCCCTCTGCCGAACACACCCGTTTCTTCGACATCGAAGACTGGCAAAAGCTCTGGCAGGATTTCGCTGCGGAGTTTGACAAGCAAGTGTTTACCGGTAAGGACGGAAAAGTCCGCTCCTGCCAGACCAATCTGGCTAACAGCAAATACACTGTTTGGCTACATAAGGAATCCGATGGCGAAGTTCCCCACCTTCATGCTGCTGTCTGCCGTTTGGATGAAGACGGTAAGATCAACAACGACCACAATATTCATCTTCGTGCGCAACGTGCTGCCGAACGAGTAGCAAAGAAACGGGGCTGGACTACTGCTGTACAAATCCGACACACCAATATCCACCAGGTGAATCGTGATTGCATGGATGCGCTGAGATCAATGTCTGAATGGTCTTGGGAAGAATATAAAAATGCCCTCACCAGAAAAGGCTACTCTGTACACGAAAGAAAGGATGCGCAACACGTTATCAGGGGCTACGCACTTGTAAACGGTAATACCAAATACAAGGCTTCCGAATTGGGAGTTGCCCGGAATCTGATGATTTCAAAACTTCCTAAAACATGGGACAAGCTGCATCATAAGCCGCAAGTCACCGCTGTTAGCAATCAGCCTAAGGAAGCTCAAACAGAGCAGAATTTCAAACCGTCAACATCCGCAGAGCATACCAGATATAGCACTTATCATCCCGATACTATTTCCTATACGCTTAATCATGACGATAAGGAACATCGGTTCTATATTCCGGAAAAAGTACTTGAATGTTTCAACGATGAGTTTGACTACAGAGATACAGAGAACAGTCAGGAACTTACCGATATGGCTGTAGCTATTTTTGTAGGACTGCTTGAAACGCCAAATGTTGCCACCGGAAGTGGTGGTGGAGGTTCACAAAGCGATTTGCCTTGGCGAGATAAGGACGATGATGATTTACAATGGGCACGTAGATGTGCTCGTGCTGCCGGTCGCCTGCTCGGAAAGAAACCAAAATCAGGATTAAAACGATAACCACATGAAACCGAACATGAAAATCTTTGATATATTTTCACCCAAGTGAAATATCAAACGATTTTCATCGTGAGAGAGAACGATAGTGAACGGCTATCAGACTCTCATAAAAATTTTATAAACCATAATTTTTTTTGATAGTATGAAAAAGAAATTCGACTTTTCCGCAGAAATGGCAGAAGCGGAAGCCATAAAGTCCAATCCGAATAATGAGTCTTTGGAGGAAGAAAACCACCTACTCGATATCAATGCACAAGAACTTGCCAAACTGAACGACAACGTGTTCAAGTTGAGAACGGAAGTTGAAAATCTGTCCGGCTCTATACGAGAGTGTAAGCCTATCATTTCTTCAGAAATGCAGAAGTTGGCAGTGGAATTTGGGGCAAGGCTTCTATGCGATTTTCTCAGTCAGATTGAGAGTAAATGCAAAGAAACCGAGCGAAGAATGAAGAAATCCGGCAATGCCATCCATATTCCGGCTACCGCATTTTACATCACTGTTATAATACTGGTAGCCCTATCTTCTTTTTTCGTCAGCATGATAGTGGCAAACGTTGAGATATTGCATTCAAACCTGATTTGGAAAGCTGTTGCCATCTGTGCTTATTGCAATTTCGGGGACTGTCATGGCTATAATCGTACCGAAGATTTTGGATAAATGGACATAATTGAAAGTTACCGAATCTTTAGAAATCAATTATCATTGGCATTTGTTTGGTCATATCAGAGGCTATAACAATCCTGTAACCGCCGTAACAGTTACGGTGGTTACGGAATTGTTGTATAGTTCTGCGATTTGACATTTGAACTAAAAGTGCATACAAGCCATACTTCAATCAACATAGCTATTTTCTTTGAACTTGTCGGGTACATGTCGGATACTTGTCGGGCATCTTTTACGTTTTATTTAACAATGACTGAGCTTAGTGCATTTTCACTTAGACTTGCTAACTTAGACCGTTTTTCTCCAAATGATCGCACAGAAGTTACATACCAGTAAAATGCTATTTGCCAAGCGACTTGAACATCTTGGCGATACAACGTTTCTTTTGTTCCATATTTGGATGGACATAAAGATTGAGCGTGGTACTGATATTTGAGTGTCCCAGCAATACACTGACTGTTTTATAGTCACAATTGCTTTCTATACAGCGAGTCGCAAAGCTATGCCTAAGCCCATGAAATTTCAATTTTGGGATACCAAGGTGCTCCATCAACCGTTTGTAATAATTGCGATATGTTCGTGGTTCTGTGGGCAATGGTTCATTGGTGAGTATGTAGTAATCCGCATTTACCACTTTTTTCAGTGGTTTCACCAAAGCAAGCAACTCCTTGCTCATAGGAATTTCACGGCAGGAGTTCTTTGTTTTAGGCGTATTGATAACCAGCTCAGTATGTTTCATTTCACCTTCGATAATATAAATACGCTCTATGGTACGCTGAACGCTGATAGTTCCGCTATCCACATCAATGTCACTCCAGCGTAAAGCACAAACTTCACCAATACGAAGTCCGGTGCTTAGGCTTATATAGATGCCTAAATTACGGAATGTGAAATTTTGACGAATGTAGTCCAATATTTTCTTGTGATGGGCTACAGTCAACACCTCCAGCTCCTTGTTCTTTTCTGTTGTAGGATATTTTATGTCCCATTCTGAATAATTCATCCATTCGTGTTTTACTCCGAACTTCATCACCATTTTGAGCACAATAAGAATGTCTTTTACCGATTTTACACTCATACCACCATTGAGTTTTTGTAGTACAAAATCTTGTACCGCTTTCTCGCTTAACACATCACTTTCACCAAAATATGGTAAAAGATGGTTTTCCAGAATCAACATATAAGCTGCAAATGTTGATTGCTTCACATACGGACGCTTGTCTTCTCGCCAAGCCATCGCAATTTCTCTAATTGATTTCTTTGTCATAATTGCTTTTTTAGGGGTTTCCTATAATTAGAGAAATATAATGGGCAATGTTCCAAATCTGAGATTCCCGGAGTTTAGTGGGGAGTGGGAAAAAACACGTTTGGGGGATAATTGTAACATTCAGATGTGTAAACGAATCATGGCTGTACAAACAAATACTGATGGAGGAGTACCTTTTTATAAAATTGGTACTATCGGAGGTAAAGCGGATGCTTATATCTCCAAAGATTTGTTTGATGAGTATAAAGCAAAGTATTCTTTTCCACATAAGGGAGAGGTGATGATTACTTGTGCCGGAACAGTAGGTAAATGTATCATTTATAATGGAGAAGATTCTTACTATCAAGATTCAAATATTGTATGGATAGATAATCCTAAGGAAATTATATCAAATGATTTTTTGTATCATTTACTCTCCAAAATAAACTGGTCACATTTGAACTCTACGACTATCGTTAGAATTTACAATGATGACCTTCGGAATTTGAAACTATACTATCCTATACATGATGAGCAAAAGAAAATAACTAATTTCCTTTCTCTGATAAATAAGCGTATCGCTACCCAAAACAAAATCATTGAGGATTTGAAAAAACTAAAGTCCGCAATAACAGATTTACTCCTTCATTCAATAGCAGATGCCCATACCATACGTTTAGGCGAAATTGCACATATTACGAATGGTGTTGGTGACGTGCAAGATGCTAATACAGAACATCAAGAAGATTGGTATCCTTTCTTTGACCGTTCAGAAGAATTAAAATGGTTTCCAACTTATTCGTTTGACAAAGAAGCTGTTATTTATGCTGGCGAAGGACAAAGTTTTATCCTCGATATTATAATGGAAAATTTGCTTTACACCAAAGGTGTTACGCCATAACGGATTTCGCTTCATGTATTATACCAAAGTATTGTTACCATTTTATGAATACATTAAATTCTTATTTTGTTAGAAATTCAGTTGGTTCTACTGTACCATCTTTGAGAATGGATATATTTCAAAAGGTAGAAATTAGACTACCTCCTATACCAAAGCAACAGTATATATGTAAAATTATTGATGCTTTTTATACTAAACTTGAAGTCGAACAAAGGGGCATTTCTACTTTACAAGAATTGAAGCAATTTCTGCTCTCGCAGATATTCATATAAACATTTGCGAGAGCAGGTATCTTCGTTGCTGCTGATATTTAGAAAATATGCTATCCACTAATGAAAGATTGTTTTCGATTTTTGAAATGTACTTACTGATATTCTTTTGTTGCTCAATACTTGGCAAATGAATTTCTATATTGCACAACTCCTCAAAAGTAAGACATAAGCGAACACTGCCTTCCAGGCGTTTATACATTTCATGTTTGAATGTTTGTGATGCAAAATAGTACTTTAGATAACTGGGTAATAATTCTGATTTTGTAGTAAAGCAAACATACATAGGACTAACAATACCATTACCGTCCATTTCGTACAATGCTATTGAGCCAACATTTATACGAGCAGGATTGTATGCAAACATACCTTTCTTCACAACCTTATAATTTGAGGTATCATCGCTTGCTACTTCTCTGTCCTCAAATTGGTCTGATTGAGCTATAAATCCGTATTTGTTACTAACCGAAAGAACTTGCAAATCAGAGCCACTGCGATTTCTATCAGAACATTGTTTGAGTAATTCGGACAGTGGAATCATATTTGTTTGTGAAGAATAGCACCGATGAATAATTGCGGACATTACTGTACTGCAATCCTTAATTAAAGGGATTATAGATGATATAATAACTCTGAAATGTGGGCAGTTAGTGGCATTTGAAACATTATATAGTAAAGCAGGTGAGGGTGGAACACCCACTACGTCAAATACAGAATTTTATGATAACGGCAGCATTCCCTTCATAAAAATAGACGATTTGAGCAATAAATATTTATCGGCTAACAAAGACTATATTACAGAGTTAGGACTCAAAAAATCTTCAGCATGGCTGATTCCTACGCACTCCATTATATACTCTAATGGAGCAACAATCGGTGCTATTTCTATAAACAAATATCCAGTCTGTACCAAACAAGGAATTTTAGGCATTGTCCCTAATACAAATATTGATGTTGAATTTCTTTATTACTTTATGCAATCTTCATATTTTCAAAAAGAAGTTGAACGTGTTGTAACTGAAGGTACGATGAAAACAGCCTACCTAAAGGATATAAATCACATAAAATGCCCAATACCAGATTTAGATAGGCAAAAAGAAATTAGTCATCTTCTTTCAGTGTTATCGCTTAAAGAGGATGTTGAAAGGCAACTATTACAGAAATATCAAATACAGAAACAATATCTATTAAGGAAGATGTTCATATAAACATCTTCCCCAACAAATACAGTTTTTGTTGATTGAATGACGCAAGAAGTTCTTGCTCAACAAAAAGTTTGCTCTCCAATTTGTCAAGCACGTTTGCGACACGCTTTTGTTCAGCAAGTGAAGGACAATATATTTTCGCTTTACCATAATCTTTGAAGTAGATATGTGGTATCGCCATACCAGTTTTGTACGGTTGAAAGTTGAACACTGACAACGCAAAGTACAGATACCGCAAATCATTGTTGCCTATGACAGTAAGATAGTTGAGTGTGCCAATTACCGAAAATTTGCCCTGTGCATAGAAAACTGTACCAACACCCGAACCATCCTTGATTACCAGTATCGCATCACCGTTCATTTGTGGCACATCTTTATAACCAACCAATCCATTTGCACCAAACAACTTTGCATAGTCCACTAGACAAAACCACGCTCTCTTGAAGTGTTGAGCTATGACACTCTAAACACTGAGAAATTGCAATGTTAGCCTTTTTTTTGGTCGTTAGCGCAACTGCAAGCCCTTTAATTAAGGATTGCAGTTTCTCAATGATTTTGTTTTGGGTAGCGATGCGAGCATCCACACATTGCAAGAGTTTTCCAATCTTTTCTTGCTCTGACAATCTTGGTATATCAAGAGATACCTTACTTAATCCATCTTGTCCAATATTGAAATGCTGTGCTCCTGCTCCTTTCACAATGATTCTTTTCCGTACAGTAGGTGAAGCCAAAAGGTAGCGAAAGAATAAAGGATTATAGTTGCCCTTACTCTTTCCACGGATTACGAAGCCACCAAATATTGCAGGCTTGCTATCCAAATAAACATTTGCCCGACCAACATCCTCCAAAGTTTCTGAACTGCGTTGAAAAAGGATGTCGCCATAATCAACTCCATATGTTTCAATATCTCCATCTTGAAGTTCTACAGATGCACGAATATTATCATAGCAAATATATTGGTTATTAAGAATATCCATAACAGATATGAACTTCGTTCCACGTCCGAAACGCTTAGCGTCAGGATTCAAACCATTTTTGAAATTCATAAAATCGGTGAGCGGTTGACTGCTCCACTCCCCACTAAACTCCGGGAATCTCAGATTTGGAACATTGAGGATTTTATTTTCGTTATTATTTGCCATAATCATTATTCTTTATCTGGGTTAATATCAAACGGCAACAATTTGTCGCCATTATAAAACCGGTCGAAATCAGAGATAAAAGAACGGTCTTGAATCACTTTATATTTCTCGTACTCACCATACGCCTTCTCTCGTGCTGCTTCTTGTGAAACTTTACCGGCAGTATCTTGTGCCTTATAATCCATCGTGCCAAGAAACTGTTCAAGACGTTGTTTCCAGTCTTCCATTGTTGTTATGATGTGGCGTTGAGCACGAAGTTCTGCAAATTCAAGGAATGCGTTAGTTACGCCGTTAAGTTCCGAAATCTCTTTGTCTGACAAATAGTTCTTTGCCACAATCGTATCGGACTTCTGGACTCTACCATCGGGGGCTTTCTTCCATGTGGTCAATCCCATGTGGGGCATTTCAGAGTCGGCACGTTCATACACTATTTCAGCAGCGGTACGATGAGTTACAGCCAAGTGCATCATATTTTGCACCATTTTGAAGAACAATTTAGTACAATCCGATTTCGGGTCGTAATCAGCACTGCATTCCGCATAGATGTCTGTTATCTTCTGGTAGTATCTGCGTTCCGATGTGCGTATCTCACGAATACGCTCCAGCAAGTCATCAAAATAATCTTTGCCAAAATGCTTTCCCTGTTTTAGTCTTTCATCATCAAGAGCATACCCTTTAATGACAAATTCCTTCAAAACAGACGTAGCCCAAATACGAAACTGAGTGGCTTGATAACTATTGACACGATAACCTACCGCTATGATGGCATCCAAATTATAGAACAACGGTGTACGCTCCACATCTCGTTCTCCCTCTGATTGAACTATCCCAATTTTTCGGATAGTTGCCTCTTTGGTAAGTTCACCGGATTCATAAATCTGTCCAAGATGATAGTTGATGGTTCGTACATCCACCCCAAACAAGTCCGCCATGCGCTTTTGCGACATCCAAAATGTTTCGCTATTGAATATAACCTCTACTCGAACTTCTCCTTGTGCGGTTTTATATAGTAACAAATTGGAACTATATGAGTTGAGCACTAATTCGTTGGTAGATATGGTTTGAGAAAAGTAATCTCTTGCCTGTTGTACCAATACTTTTTTAGCATCTGCATTTTCAGCAATAATCATACATGCCATACGTGACAAGCGGAAGATACTGACTTTACGGAACGAGCCACTGCCTATCTTCACCATATCAACCGCTTGGTTGAAATGCTCGTCGATATTCATTCCTTTTATGCCGGCTACTTTGATTGCTTTATCTATGACTTTTTGGAATTTCCAATAAGCCGAGTAACCCATGGCAGCGCATAGGTCACGTGAACTCCAATATTCATTTTCGTTCTCATCGTGACGACGGATATTGTCGAATGAAGGACGCATTTCCGGGATGTTATCTATCTCTGCCATAACACTATTATTCAACCAGTCCCAATTCTTTAAGATACACTTTAATCTCCTTATCGAGTTCGGCACGCTTGGCTTCCAACTCCTTGATTTCAGCCATTACAGCTTTAATGTCGATAGGTTCTTCCTCTTCAAAAGTATCGACATAGCGAGGGATATTCAGATTATAGTCGTTATCGGCGACTTCCTGTAAGGTGGCAAGATGGCTGTACTTTTCTATCTCAGTGCGGTTGCGGTAGGTATCTACAATCTTGTCGATATGCTCTTTACGCAGTTTGTTTTGTGTCTTGACTTTCTCAAACTCCTTACTTGCATCTATGAACAGAATATTGTCATCTTCCTTACGGCATTTCTTCATCACAAGGATACAGGTCGGAATACTTGTACCATAGAATATATTAGCCGGCAAACCGATAATGGCATCGATATAGTTTTTCTTTTCTATCAGGAAACGGCGTATTACCCCTTCTGCATTACCACGGAACAAAACACCGTGTGGAGCGACACAAGCCATCGTACCACCTTCGTTCAAGTGATAAATCATGTGTAGGATAAAAGCATAATCTGCTGTCTTCTTTGGTGCAAGTCGCCCTGCTTTGCTGAAACGGTCATCGGTATTGAATTTGTCGGCAGCACTCCATTCGGCAGAGAATGGAGGATTTGCGACTACTGCATCAAACTGAGTGTCGCCAAAGGCATCCCATTCAAGCGTATCGCCGTTTTCAATCTTAAAATTGCTGAATCTGATACCGTGAAGCAACATATTCATTCTGGCGAGATTGTAGGTCGTCGGATTCTTTTCCTGTCCGTAAATATCTACAGCATTTCCGATACTTGCAGCACGAAGAAGCAACGAACCACTACCGCAGGTAGGGTCATAGACATTGCGCAAACGCTGGTGTCCGATGGAAACAATCTCTGCCAAGATACGGCTGACTTCCTGCGGAGTATAGAACTCTCCGGCCTTCTTTCCGGCTCCTGCTGCAAACTGCGAAATCATATATTCGTAAGCATCGCCTAAAATGTCAATCTCCTGTGATGCCTCTAATCCAAAATCTATGTCGTCCAATGCAAGAAGCACATTGCTGACAAGTGTATTCTTATCATCGGCTGTTTTACCCAATTTAGGTGAAGCCAAATCAATATCTGAAAACAATCCTCCGAAATCGTCTTCGCTGTCCTGTCCGAGCTACTATCTTCGATACGCTTCAATGAACGTTCCAGTATAGGTAAAATGTTTTCTTTTCGTTTGACAGCCTCAATTACGGACGAAAACAAAAATTTCGGTTCTATAAAATAGCCTATATTCTCTAGGCATTGATTCTTTGCTTCCTCTTGTAATTCAACAGCATCGGCATCGTCCATTTCCCACAATCCCTTAAAGGTTATTTCATCATCCACCAAGGCATTGTTGGCATACTTCTCAATTTTCTCTGATAAGTATTTATAGAAAATAAAACCCAATGTGAAATACATAAAGTCGCTTGCCGACATATTGCCACGCAAACGGTTTGCGACCTCCCAAAGCTGGTCACGGAGTTTCTGTTGCAGTTCTTCGCTCATATTTATTTTAATATTTCGTTTACAAGTTGCTTAATTTTTACACACATTTCACAGAGCCAAGCACATCCACTATTCCAATTGTCTCTATCAGTCATATCACCCATAGGATGAAGGACAAGGAAACGACTAGCTTTTTTATTATCGTCTAATCGCCATTCAATCTCATTCGGGTCTGCTATTCCTAATATTTTGGTAACAAGTTCTCCATTAGACTTGAACTTGGTAATAATTGCTTTATCTTCGTTAACGTATAATCCTGCTGACAGACAATTGTTTTTAGTATTTAATGTCATACAGAGATGATAAGCAGACGATCCCATACCAAGGTCATACCAATGTTGAGCCTGTGGTTTCCGTAACTTGAACTCCTTCATAAAATCAGAATATTTGGGAGCTTCATTATTGAATTTTTCCCAAAATGCCAATTTCAAGTTTTCTGTTTCTGAAAGTGCAGCTGTCTTTTTCATTGCTTTTGCCCAATTATTAGGCCGCTCTACAATGTTGAACTTAGGGGCTGGCTCCGAATCATTGATTTTCCACAATTCTATTTCTATCAGGAAGAACTCAAACTTATCATCTGTGTGCTGATTCAACCACTCTATTGCCTGCTTATGTTCGTCACGTGCTTTCTTAACAATCCAAATTATTACCTCTGCATCTTTACCTGAAGCATAAGTTATGATTTTACCAAGATGGTCATGGTTTGTTTCTTCCAACTGATTTTCAATTATTATTCGTCGTCCAGTACCCTCCTCCGTAGCAAATAAGTCAACGCTAAAATCGCCAACATTGGATTCTTGTTCTTCAACGACTATATCTATACCAACAGCCTCACTTAGGATCTCCATATTTTCTTCTTTTGCAAGCCAAGGAGTAAAGTCTTTGGCTTCATGTTTCCATATGGAACGGAGGTCTGTAACCTGTTCTAATTTTCCCAATTTCATATAGTAATGTATTTACTCCCAATTAAACGTTCTTATTATATTGCGCAGTCTTTCCATTATCCTTGTCAATGCCTTTCGAGTCTTAATAAGACCAAGATGCTTTTCTTTCAGTGCCTTCTGTATGATTTCCGGTTGTTCCTTTTGCAAATAGTCATACTCTTTTATGTACAGATTCAGCACTTCGGCAGGAATTTGTTCATCATCCGACAAATCTTTTACAGCCTTATTGCGTTCAGATACAATATATTGATTCAAACGCTCTTCCAATTCATTTGTACCATCAGCCTTACTACGTCCGCTCATGAAGTTTTCCTTATCTTCATCAACATTTTTCCGAATAAAGCCATCAATGAGTTTGGCTTTGCCTCGCATCCCGCATCCTTAATCATTGTGTCAATGATATGTTGCCGTTTCTCTGAATAATCATTGCTATATGGGTCAAGTTCCGCTATGAGTTCAAGAATGTAAGCCACATTTATAATGTCGCTATGTAGAAGTTCAAGACAGAAATCAATATCTTCCAATCCTTGACTGTTTCCATACGGAACAGGGTCTTCTGCAACTACAGATGGAATTACAGGCGGTTCAATAAACCCGACCGTAATGTCAAGATACTTACTCTTATAGTCGTTGAATTGCTGCTCGGTCATACCAAGGTCTTCCGCATCCTCGCTATAATCTTCGTATATCTGGATTTCCGCATGTTTACGGATAATATCACGAAATGCAAGAACAAAATTTTTCTTGTCATTTTCGCTTTGCAGAAAATCTATACTGCCGGGTGTAGGATATTTTTTCAGGAACTCTGTTGCCAAGCATTTATATTCCTTTTTTACATCCTCAAACGGAGGGCGTACTATGTCTTCTGGATTATCAGAGTTGCTGAACAATTTAATAGACGTATCAACATTGTTTTTCAAGTCACGGAAGCAAACGATTTTACCGAAACGTTTCTTTTCGTTCAATACTCGGTTGGTACGACTGAATGCTTGCAGCAAACCGTGATATTCCATATTCTTATCCACATAGAGTGTATTCAGTTTTTTACTGTCGAAACCAGTAAGGAACATCCCCACGACAAGACAAAGGTCAAGCGGTTTCATATCCGCTTTCTTCTTTTTCATGCGCAGATTGATGTCATCATAGTAGGCACGGAAATTTTCTGTAGTAAAGGCAGTGCCGAACATATTGTTATAATCGTCCATAATGGCTTGCAGTTCATCCGCCTCGCCCACGCTCTCTTTTGCATACTGCCCTGTGCCCATGCCAGTCTGTTCATCATCCTGACTATTGTTAGCAGCGTAAGTAAACACAGCGCCAATACGGATTTTCGAATTCAACGATTTGAATATCTTGTAATAGCGTATGAGCATCGGCACAGATTGCACGGCAAACAAGGCATCAAACTCTCCGTCGAATGTGGATTTGTTGAAATTGTTAAGGATAAACTTGGCGATTTCCTCCATACGAGCTTGATTGTCGTTGTCAACAACTTCGTTGCCGTGATAATACTCCACAAGGAACCCAAGTACGTTTTCATCGGCTATAGCATCCTTAATAAGATATTTATGAAGACAATTTCCGAATATCTCTTTAGTGGTATGCCCATCTACCGCATTTTCAGTAAAGATAGGTGTTCCCGTGAAGCCAAAGATTTGAGCATTGTCAAAGAACTTCATAATCTTCTTATGACTATCCCAAAGTGGCTGCGGTGGCACTCGTCAAATATCATCACGATACGTGAGTGGCGAATAGTTTCAATCTTGTTGCTATACCACGTCTTGCTGACTGCAGCATTGAGTTTCTGAATGGTAGTGATGATAATCTTGGAATTGCTTTGAAGCCGTTTCACAAGTTCATCCGTATTATCAGTACTATCCACAGCTCCCGACTCAAACGCTTCATATTCCGATTGAGTCTGGGTATCAAGGTCATGTCGGTCAACAACAAACATAACCTTATCCACATCATCCAACTCTGACACAAGTTGGGCAGCCTTGAACGAAGTCAATGTCTTTCCGGCTCCTGTTGTATGCCATATATAGCCGTTATCGTTGGAGTTCTGCACACGATCTAGAATTTTTTCTACGGCATAGAACTGATAAGGACGAAGCACCATCAAGCACTTGTCGCCCTCGTGCAACACGATATATTTCCCTATGATTTTGCCAAGCGTACATTTTTCCAAGAAGAATACGGCAAACTTATCCAATTCATTAAACGGATGATTGGCAGCATCTGTCCAATTGAATGTAAACTTGTAACCGCTATTAGGATTGTTGGCAAAATAACGGGTATTTACACCATTTGAGATAACAAACAATTGGATATAGTCAAACAATCCATGAAACGAGGTCTTGTGATAGCGTTGTATCTGATTGTATGCCTGTTTGAGTTCTACCCCTCTACGCTTTAATTCTATCTGAACTAATGGCAAACCATTGATAAGTATAGTCACATCATAGCGGCATTTTTTCCGTCCTTCAACAGTAATCTGATTCGAGACCTGAAACTCATTCTGACACCATTGGGTACGATTGAGAAATTCCACCCAAATCCGTTGTCCGTTTACCGTATCAAGCGGATAGAGGTCACGAAGTTTCTTGGCCTTTTCAAAGCGTGTCCCACCTTCGAGATAAATCAATATCTTCTCAAATTCTTCATCCGTAAATGAAGTACGACCAACTTCTGCCAGTTGTTTCTTGTTATGAATCTCCAACTGACGTTTGAAATTAACATAAAGATTATCTTCCTCGACAATCTGGACATACTCATAGTCCATTTGTCGGAGTGTGGCTATCAGTCCGGCTTCCAACGCCGCTTCGCTTTGTGTTGACATATTCTTATCCTGCTATGGTGTTACTGCTTATTTATTCTAGCTTGCAATATCTTGATGCCTAATGCATTTTCTATTTTGCATAAGGTTTCCAACGACAAATTTTCACGACCTTTCAACACTTTAGAAACATACTGCTGGGTACAATTCATTTTCTCAGCCAAAGCTCGTTGTGTCATACCAAGTTCCTCCATCCGGTTCGACATAGTTGCAGCTATAGCCTGTGAATGGCAAACCCAATCCTCTCTCTTGTTTTCCATTATATTCTTTCTTTCTCCTAAAGCGTTGTCTATCTTGTCTTCAGCCATTGTATGCATCAAAAATACCTTTGCCTTATTTTGTAGGCAAAGGTACTATAAATAATCGAGATTACACAACTTTCAGGTTGTTGTTTGATACCAAAACTTAAGAATTATTTCTTGTACAATAGAACTACAATACCTTATAGCTTTATGTACAACATCTTATTATTAGGGCATCGTCTCTCTAGTTCAAATCCGTAACTTCCGTTTGATACGGATTGAAATTTTTCATCTCCATCCTTAATAGTTAATATTCTTAATTTCTTCCACCTACCATCTTCCTCGTAAAAGAAAAAATCTCCAACATTAATTTTTATATTGTCAATTTTCAGGCAAACTATAGTATGTTGTCCATAATACTTATGCGGCACGGCTACTTTGCTTACTTTTGGTCTAAAATCTATTAAGCCATTATTAAATAACATACTTTGAGCCTCCTGTTTGGTTATAATCCCATCTTCTATCTCAAAATACAGATTAAACAATTGCCACGTATAGCACAATCCTCTTTTTTCATTTACCGCATCCTTAATCTGTTGATGATTAAATGGAGGGATTGTTCTGGAGAGAGGTTCTACACCTCTCTCATTATTAACAACATACAAGCCAAAGACATCAAATCTTCGTTGTTCTTCCCTTCTGCGAAAAACATTCTTAAAGATTTGACTACATTGTGCATCTGTTGAGGTTCCATTAATACCTTTTATTTCCACAAGGAGCAATCCTTTGTCTTCTGTATTAATTTGAATATCCTCCTCATTGAATTCCTTATCAAGTTCCTTGTCTTTGTCAATCACATCTTTAAATCCTAACCACTTAAAATATTCAAGACAAGCTTCGACTAGCTCATCCCCTGTTGCAGTAAGAAGTTTATGCAAAAATGAGTACTTGTTTTTATTCTTTTCTATTCTTTCATCCAAAGCAATCAGACTTTTATTGTATTTTGCAATTAGCTCCTCTTTTTCTTTGAGCAATTCTTCTTGACCTGGCAAAAAATAAGTTGACTGATTTAACCATAACGATTCTTCCACATCCGGGAAATATTCAGAATAATATTTATACAAAAACTCCTGCATTACTGTTTGCAGCAGTTCTCGTTTCTTTTTTGTTTGAGGTAATACTAAAATTATATCGTTTTCACTTACATATAAATAAGAAACTATACTTCCGGACTTACTTATCAACAGAGGCAAAAATTGGTTATCACTTACTCTTTCTCTATTTTCACCCCATATTGTTGGATGCTGAAACACCTGGTAATAGGAAATATCATCAAGAAAAGATTCAAACAACGCTCTTGATAATTTGTTATCACACAGCTTTACTTCAGAGCCGAACATATAAGAGGAGCAGTACTCTCCCAAATGTTCATAATTGTTATGCTCAAGTTTCTTGACCGAATAACTATCGGTTATGTCTTGAATAACATATTCTATTGATTTATAAGGAGCCTGAAATGCAATCCTTATAGCAGGCTTATGCCTGTTTTGATGAATGCGCTCATTCAATATTGAACTACCAAATGGACATGGATCAAATATCGTCTGAGGGTCATAACTCATGAAATAATAAGCTTTTGACCCTAGAATTTCCGTTCGAGTATTCTCCTCTTTATCATATGGGATTATGTCAGGCTCTGTCATATCCTCAATAAAAATATCGTATTCATGGATATTTTGCGGTAGTTCATAATTGAGTAATAAATTCAAACCACAATGATTTTTCCTATACACATCGATAGGTTTTCCCAAACTTCCATCATAAACATCAAATCTGTCTTTTAGCAAGTTCAAACAATCCTTATCTAAATCCAAACAACAAATTTTAGTCTTTTTGCGCTTAGTTTCTGAAGCCATATTTACTGTATTATTAAAATTTCATTCTAAATCTTTCATCCAACACTCCACCAAACATATCCATTTCTCTCTTGGAAATCCCTAATCGTACTGCCAACTCTCGCCACCCTTTCACCGCTTCAGTAACCTCTGAAATAATCTGTTCGACTATTTTTCTGTTAAGCATATAATCCCCACAAGCATCAAGCAAAACACAGAGGTCTGCCTTGTTGGAGGTTGCCGAAATAAGCAGACTTTGATATTCGTTCAGAGTGGGATTCATATCGTATGCAGGTGAGAGCGTCCAGCCTTTTGCTGTCAAAAGAAAACCATGATTACGGAAATGGTCATCGCTGTTACCAATGCAGATATTGAAAGCCACACGGCGATAGAGTTCCTGCAAATTGTATTCGACATCCGTACAGTTCTGAATAATGAAATCAACTATATCCAGATAGCCGTGCTCTGTAGTAGCATTATCTCCGTCATTTAGTCCCAACAGAGTCATTGCGGAAGCAAAATGAATCCGTTTCCATCTTTGGTTCTGTCAAAACGCTCTGAAAGCAAGGTGTGATTATTTTTCGCCTGTGGCAATAACTTTTGTTTTCGCTGCATTTATACCAGCTTTTGCTGCAAGCAAATGGCTGAAATGTTCCCAAAGTCCGGCATCGTAATCATCCTTACGAGAAGGGAACTTGGCGACATAAAGCGTTTTATCCGTGTCTATCACACTGGCTTTCGGCCTTGCTCCACCCAATGAAGAACCCGGTTGCACAAGTTGTACAATCCACTTTCGATCAGGCAGCACGTTATCTTCTTCGCTTCTCTCAATCTCCGTACTGGCTGCAATCAATTCCCTAATATTCGTCAAAGGTGGGATTTTCAACGATTCACTCACATTTATAAAATCGCCATCCGGATTTTCCTTGAAGCAGAAAGCACCCATTCGGGAGAAGTCATCAATACCAGTTAGGAAATCGAATGAAGACAATCTTCGTACTGGCCGCTTTTCTTCTATTGCTGCAAGCTGCTCACGCCGCAACAATAGAGTTCGTCCCCAACGGTCTGGCAATGCATCCGAAAAACATCCGAATATATCTTTTCCTGGCTGCGTATATTGTTGCCCCGGATAATTATTCAAGTCATCACTCAAAAACAAATCTCCATGCTTTTTCAACCAATCATCGCTGAATGTAAAGCAATAACTGTCAGAGCCACGAAGTGATTCGTAGCCCAACTCGCCAATGAGTTCTATCTCATTCAGCCAGTCAAAATCGGCATATACATACAGTTTCTTCATCCCTATTCTTTTTTAGATGCACGTTCCCTTGTCTTCAAACTCAAATCCTGTAAGGCTTTCCCCAATTTATCTTCTTTGGCCAGCCACAGAATATCATCGTCAAGCTGCAAAGCATACAGCACACGCAAATAAATGCCGATTGCCACAGTCGGTGCACCTTTCTCAATTCGGGATACGGTCAGCGGAGAACAGGTAGCACGTTCAGCCACCTGAGCAACACTCAGATTCCTTCGTAGGCGAGCCAATTTAATCTGCTCCCCACTATTTGCATCTTTTGCTCCAATTTTCGGGGCAACTTAGTACCCATTGTATTCTTTGTCATAATCAACTCATCATATAATATGAAGACATTGTCTTATACCGTTCATTCCACAAAGCATAGGATTTAAAAGCATACTTGCAATCTTTTTACTCCCAATTCTATAATTGGACTTGTTACACTGCCAAGCTTATTAACAATATTCTCGTAGTTAGTAATTAACTGCACCGCTTCGGCCAAATGCAACCTTTCTATAATATCTATCTGCACACTTACTTCCACATCCCTATGAGCATCTACCCCCTTTCTAACACGAGTTAATTCAGCTGTATTTTCCTCTCTAAACTTGGTAAACTCTTTTCTTACAGCAATAAATGCTTCATTGTCATAACTTGAAAAGCAATGCTTGATAAATTTGATAATATCGCCAGTAGTATCGACCAACTTTTTTGAAGTTTCATATATAGCTGTATATGCCGATTTAATAACAGCTCGTTGCTCCCATTCGTCAACATCTTCAATAGACAAGCGCTTCAAATATTCCTTCATTTCAATACTTGTCATTTGAATATGCCCCATCGTATTCCATATTGTTAGATTATCTTTGAATGCTAATTTCTTAGCTTCATAGATAGATAAAGACGCTATACTACATTTCTTAATTTGTTCTTCACAAGCAGCAATATTACTTTTACAATGATTTATGCTTAGACATATTTGCTCTAGACAATCTTGCTCCATTTGCAATGTTTCATTAAAAATATTCTTTAGCTCTTTTGCATTGTCACTTATCCGTTGTTGTAAGAAACAATCTAATGGACTTTTTTTGTATTTCATATTTATCTGTCTTTTTCGTTATTTCGTTACTCTTTACTTGGTCACTGGTCGGTACGCCTTGCTCTATCCGGGATACGGTCAATGGAGAACAGGTAGCACGTTCCGCAACCTGAGCCACACTCAGATTCCTTCGTAGGCGAGCCAACTTAATCTGCTCCCCTACTATTTGTATTTTCCGGGCAACTTAGCACCCACCATTGTATTTTTGTCATAATCAACCCATCATATAATATGCAAAGGTAATGCTTTTTATTTATTTAATGATGTATTACACATGGAAAAATACACATCATTGCATAATTAACCGTACATACAACCCATTTTGAGTAGGAAATCTCAAAAAACAAGTGCTATTATATTGTTTGTTGTCGCTATATATGCCTATAACGAACAAAATATTGTTTGTTATATAGATGCAATCTGTTCCTCGTTCACGCATCATATCAAAGAACCATTTTGCCGGCCAAAAGAAAAAGGAGTAACCACATTTCCAACTTGACTTTAATGACTGCTATATACCAAATAAAGTATTTCCAATGGGTTGGGTTCAAACCACCCCATTGGAATGGACTATAGCATATTCAAACACACAGCAAAGGGAGTCGTCCCAAACGAACCCATTAAGCAAAAATTACAAATACACTCCAGTCTGCCATTACGCTTTTTCAAGGGAATAAATACGACTTCATTACACTTTTTTCAGTGAATCAGAGCCTCTTTAAACAGTTTTCTTAAAATCATCAACTTTACTTTATCCTCGTATTCATATATACGTCCATTAAAGTAAAGTCAAAAAGAGGGAGAAATAAAAACATTCGGCAAACAAACGATTTTTTCTTTTGGTCAGCACCATTATAATACACTACATCATCTTCAACCTTGGAGAAACAACCAGCGAAATAACAGCGAACATCACCACCGACAAAATACCATACAACACATTCCACATATCCCAAAATACACCTCAAATCAGTACCTCAAAAATGATTTTGCACAAAGTTTTTCACTTGCTTTCATAATCCGAAAAAATGCACTAATTTTGTACTCGTTCAGCGAAGAAAAAGAAGTGCAAAACGGACTTTTCTACCATTCTATTTATAAAATATTGGTAGTCAATTGGTCTAATATGCTGCATCGGAAAAAAATGGAATTTCTCGGGCAGAGCCCTTTCCCAAGAAAAGAGAAAAGACCATGCGAAATGAAATGAATATAAAAAATATGTGACAGAAAAACGGATATATATTATGTCTATACAGGAACAAACTGCAAGGTTATATGGCAGATACGGATGTGCACCGATTTCAGGTCTTGAAAGACACGGAGAAATCCGGAAAGGCACTGGCATTGCCATTTTGTAAGAGATTCCTTCGGAAGCTATCGGCAAGTGGCCGGTGGACAAACCGGAAGACAATACGGCAGACTTTATCAAACCGATTCTGAAAATCAAGAAAAGTACAACACCTGTTTCTGCATAATCTTCCCGAAAAAAAGAAAATGAACAATACCTGACAGTATTCTTTCATTAAGCGGATACCGCCAGTAATGATCAGATTGCCGATAGAAATGCGCATGAACATTCCTGTCCATGAACGAATAAAAATATTGGTAATCTGAAAATGATGGCGGAGAACCGGACATGCCTGGTAGCGTCAAGAAGGAACAAAAAGAAGCGGGCAGGATTATTTTGAATGGTCCTCTTTTTCCACGAATCCGATAGGTATACATTCTAAATTGCCGTGTCACTTTAAAAAAAAATAGCCATTCAATATATCCATCCAATACTTAATGTCAATACATTAAAGTGTTTTAATAATTAAAATACATTAAAATATCAAAATGTTGAAATATTAAAACTTTAGTCATAAATACCTGTACATGAAGTCATGCAGGTGTTGTTTTATGATATTTATTTACCCATACATGTTATATTATCATTAAAAATATCAGACACCTAATTCTGTAACCCACACTTGATCTTATGTGGAAAATCAATGGATATTCTTTTTTTCAAAAGAATGCTGACGGTTCAATTTAAAAACATTTTTAATATTAGAATATTTTAATTTTAAAATATCAAACAATTTTAAAATTAAAATATTAATACGGACAGGTATGGAGTTGTAATCCGTATCTTTGCCCCATGTCCTTTTAGAAAAAGGAAATATGCCATCATGCCTCCTAAAAATGTCTATATTTGCGTTTCAATAATATAAATGATATGAACAGAACTAAGGACGCATACAGACACCAATCAAACAACAGAGTCATCATGTGGTACAAAATAAGAGAATTATATTTAAAGGATTTAACAAAAGTCAGATTGCGTTCCAGCTTGGTCTGCATAGAAGTACGGTGCGCCGGTACTTGAAAATGGATGAGGACACATTGACTGCAAAATTGCAGCATCGCAGGCGATATCCCCGCATACTTGACAAATACGAAAGTTATGTCTGTGACGTTCTTTCCCGGTACAGGTTCCTGTCCGCC